>Ga0209515_10000127_pt1 | contig 140067 bp, 168 predicted proteins | sample Subgroupgradi54m_FD_187454 | JGI IMG/M metagenome (GOLD analysis project Ga0209515, IMG submission 187454) | Subsurface groundwater microbial communities from S. Glens Falls, New York, USA - GMW60B uncontaminated upgradient, 5.4 m (SPAdes)... ... | reverse complement strand
AACTTCGATTATGTCGGGGGAGGCCAAATTCGGCGATGAAGCTTAAGTCGTAACAAGGTATCCCTAGCCGAAGCTGGGGATGGATCACCTCCTTTCTAAAAAATCCCACGTCGTCCTTTCGGACTATGCGGGAATATGAATGAGAGAAGGTACGGAAACCACGTTTATGCGCAAGCCTGAATGTGGGAAATAAGTACACCTAAGTGCTATAGACACTTATTCAGCCCTCAAGGTTGAAAAACAATATCTATAATTTACATATTCCTACCACTTCTTGATTTAAAAAATTTGCCTATTTATTCTGGTATAATGTAGGTCAAATGAAGATAGGCGTTATTACAGATACTTATTACCCTCAGCTAAATGGAGTTACCATTTCAATCGACAGTTTTACAACAGAACTTAGATCTCTTGGACATGAAGTATATATTTTTGCTCCTCTTATCAAAGGCTATAAAGATGCAGACAAAAATATTTTTCGCATATCTTCATTTAAGGTAATTTCTTCTGAGCCTGAAGTTTTGGTTCCTCTTCCAATACCCCAACAAAGCTATAAAAAAATTTTCCGTGTAAATTTCGACCTTATTCATGCGCATGGTAATGGGGCTTTTTCTTTTCTTGGCTATCAAGTAGCAAAATTAAAAGGGATTCCTTTTATTCTAACATTTCACACTCTACATACAAAGTACACGCATTATTTTTTGAATGGGAAAGTAATTCGTCCCAGGATGGTAGCGTTGGGTCTTCGCATGTTTGCAGACATTTGTGATGGTATTATAACGCCATCTGAAAAAATGAAAGACGAATTAATAAATTATGGAGTAAAGAAAAAAATAAAAGTAATACCTAGTTTTATTAATTACGAGCGTTTTCAAAAAAGCAAAAAAGGATATCTGCATAAACGTTTTTCTATACCACAAAATCATAAAATTCTTTTAACAGTTGGAAGGCTCGGTAAAGAAAAAAATTTTCCTTTCCTTATTAATATGTTTAAAAAGCTTGTAAATACAGAACATAATGTACATTTTGTTATAGCAGGTCATGGGGGCGAATTAAATAACCTTGAGCATTTGGTGTCAAGGCTGAATTTGTCAAAAAAAATACATTTCACTCAAAAAGTAGAAACAGAATTGATACCGGATGTTTACGTGGATGCGGATATATTTGTTTTTGCATCTACAACAGAGACTCAGGGTGTTTGTGTTTTGGAAGCAGCTGCAAGCGGACTTCCAATTGTTGTTATCAAAGATTCAGCTTTTAATAATCTGGCAATAGATGGAGAAACCGGTTTTAGTGTTCCTCCAAATCAGGAAATTTTTGTGCAAAAAGTAATGCAGCTTCTAAAAGATGACAATCTCCGCAAACGATTTGGAAGAAATGCCAGAGAAGTTGCAAAGAAGAATTTTAGAAGAAAGCATTTAACCAAGGAGCTTTTAGACTATTATAAAGCAATATTAGTTACTTACAAGCCAAGAGGGGAAATGTTGCGTAAGATTAATCGTGCGACACTTTTGCCACTTTTCCGCGCAACTATTGCTATTAATAAATATCTTAACTCATAGGTTTAAGACTGCTCGTTTTTCTTCCGGCAGCATATCCGCTAAAGCTTTAAGAACAAGTTGACCTTGATTATGCAATTTAGTAAGAACTGGATGTTGATTTTTTGTATTTGTTTGGTAAAATTTGATCATAAGTTTTAAATCTTCCTCGCTTATTGGATCAAGATCAATCGGTTCTCCAACAACAAGTCGAGCGTTTGGCCGTTTTCTTGTAACAAATCGTTTAATTGTATTTAGCTTATCATCTGCCATGCCAACGGGATAATTAGATTGTATATCAAGCGCAATTGGTAAAATAGTGGCTTTTGCCAATTGTGCAAGGTACACAGCGCCTTTTCCTGCTTTTTGTGGCAATTGCCAATCGTAGGTGGGTTTATGAGCGGCAATAATTATAGTTTTTCCATTTTTGATAACATTTTTCATAATCTCGAAATCCTCAGGATTAAATGTATAACGGGAGACACGTTTTTTCTTGTCGTATTCGTTTGTAATTCCAAAAACATTTTCAATTCCTGCAATTCGAAGGAATGTTCCAATTATAGGATGGCGTTGATTAGATGTTTGGCTTGCTATGCCAACATTTCTATAAGAGGCAACAAATGCCGCAATAGTTTGTACGTCTATGTCTGAAAGATGCGTTGAGGCAATAACCAGAGGTTTATCCAGGGGTATTTCGGTCAAATTGTTTAATCCCTGAATTGCTGGAGCTTTTATAAAAAATCTCGAATATGCATGCATTAACTTTGCGAATCGGAAAGGAGTTTTAGTTTTGTTCATTCGTGATACAATACTAATGTATATAGATTATCTTTGTCAAAAGCAGAATAAGAATGAAAGTTAATATAATTTCTGAATCTGAGTTTTTCCCAAAAGGCCACGGTGTGCACACGGCTTATCTTAACCACGTTGCCATGCTTAGGAAGCTCAACATAGAAGTTGTAACAAATTCATTAAAAAAGGCAGATGTTGTGCATATAGAAACAATCGGCCCTTTGGGTTTATATAAGCTCCTTTCAAGTCCAAGAACAGTTGTAAGCGCGCATGTAATTCCCGCTTCTTTTGAAGGAAGTTTGGCTGGCGCACAATATTGGTTGGGAGTTTCAAAAATATATTTAAGGTTTTTTTATAATAAAGCAGACCTCGTTTTAGCTGTTGCTCCAAAAGTGAAATCCGAATTAGAAAAAATCGGAGTAAGACAAAGAATAGAAATTTTTCCTAATCCTATAAATACTTTAGTATTTAAAAGGGATGCAAAGTTACGTATATTGGGAAGGAAGCGTTTTGGTTTAAATAAAGACAATAGGGTTATCTTGGGAGTTGGTCAAGTACAGCCAAGAAAAGACATAGAGGATTTTATAAAAATTGCAGGTCAACTTCCAGAATTTACTTTTCTATGGGTAGGCAGTAAGCCTTTTAGAGGGGTGACTGCAGGGAGCGAAACATTTGATCAATTGTTGAGCACTTCGCCCAAAAATTTTATTTTATTTGGAGGCGTGCCATATGCAGAAATGCCTGAAATTTATAATGCAGCAGATATATTTTTCCTTCCTTCTTATCAGGAAAATGCGTCAATGGCAATTATTGAGGCTGCTTCTTGTGGATTACCATTAATGCTTAGGAATTTGGAGGGTTATAAATCATTATATGAAACAGGGTATATGAGTTCAAGTAATAATGGCGAATTTCAGGCTCAAATATTAGGTCTTTTTTCAGATAAGGATCTTTTTGAGAAACAGAGAAAAGAGAGTCTGAAATTAGCAAATAAATTTAGCTATGAGGCTCTTGGAAATAAATTAATAAGCTATTACAAAAGCTTGTAAACATTGTGACATATGGAAGGATCAGGATCACAGGAGAACTTAGGAGCAATTCCAAGTCAAGAAAATAGACCAAATGCAGAATTGGTAGTGCCATTTGTAGCAGCAATAAGACCAGAAGCAAAAAATAAAATCTCAGGTCATGATAGGTCTTTGGATATTGTTTTTGATGAAATAAATACACAGGCAATAGAAGGTTTCCAAATTAATAATTCAGAAAAATTTCCGGGCGTTAGTTTTTCTTCAATCCATCTTTGTGTAACCCCGGAATTGATTGGTAAAATTAATCCTCGAATTAATTCATTACAAGAATCTGGTATGGCAGAAATTAATACAGAAGATAAACCAAAGCATTATGTTTATTTTATTGAGCCGGCTTTTGGTAAACCTCCAGAGGAAAATGCTTTTAGTGCTTTGGATGTAGGCATAGACCGGTTTATACGAGAAATGCCAAAAGTAGCGTCACAAATAAAAAAGGGAAAAAGGCCTCCAGGGATAGATATTTATATTTTGGGTTCGCCAACAGGTTTTGGAGGACATGTAACTGAGCAGTGGGCAGAGCAAGCAAAAGAGGATGCGTTGGCAATGCAGGGAAAGCTTTTTGCAGAATTTGTAAAGCATAATCTGCCAAAGGATCCGGAAGAACTTAAAAACACATCTATAGTTATTCAAGGAGTATCGAAAGGAGCTGTTACTGCGGCAGAGACTTCAAGAAATCTGTCCGAAGAAATAAAAACAAATGCTCATATAATTCAAAGACTTTATGATGGTCCTGTTGGTATTCATGAAAGAAATCTTCCGAGCCAAATCGTTAAAGGTGCTAATATGGTATTAGGTGTGGGGGGAGAATTTGCCATTCGTAAGACTGGAGCAAAAATTGGAGCAGATATTATCACAAGAAGTCTCTCTCAAGCAGAACCTCAATTTTATAAAGAGATGGCTTTAAAATTTAATTTACCGGAGGATGATTTCCCACAAAAGAAGCTTAAAAGGAGCGTTGCTAAATCTGTAATATGGTCTATTGTAAAAGGGCATCCGCTTGACACATCAGAAAAGGCGTCTATTAGATCTCCGGAATTTGATCCTTCTAATTTTAATGTTGGAAATTTTGTCAGAATTATTAAGAATTCGATTGGCCCCAGAGAAAAAATTCTGAGGTTTGGCGGTAAGGGTAAAATTTCAAGTGTTGCTACTTCAAGAAAAGCGCATTTTTTTGCGCATAAAAAAAGTTTTAGAGCTTGGGGAGAGGTAATGCAATTTATAGAAGGTAAGTCTTCAGCTCCCGATAAATAATTATTCTTCATTGTAGCGCTGGCGAATTGGATTTTTAGTGCTTTTTTATGGTACACTTGTACAAGTAATTTGAAGCAAATTTTTCGTGGCGCGGTGGCGAAGAGGTAACGCAGGAGTTTGCAAAACTTCCATGCAAGGGTTCGATTCCCTTCCGCGCCTCCCAACTACGCTCCAATGAAATTGGAGCTTCGTAGGGCAGGCATTTAAAAGTAGTTGGCTCTCCGAAGCCGAAGGCGAAGGAGAGATAATATGTATTACGTTTATATATTAAAACTAAGAAATAATAAATGTTATACAGGCTCAACGTCAGATATTATAGGTAGAATTAGAAAGCATAATTCAGGTAACGTAATTTCTACTAAGGCGTTTAAGCCAGTAAAATTAATTTACTATTCTGCTTTTGAAACTAAAAATAAAGCTTTATTATTTGAGAAATATTTAAAAACAGGTTCAGGAATAGGTTTTAGGAACAAGAGACTCATTTGAACCAATTTATGAAAAGTCTAGAAAGTCCAAAAAGCCAGAGGGAAACTTGGGGGACAAGAGTCCGAAATGGAGGAATTATTGTTGCTTTAATTGGATTAATCGCGCAGTCAGCAGGTTTTATGGTGGGTGGAGTAGGCTTAGTAGCATCTGGAGAAGTATTTAGAAGAATGGGTAGATACAAAGTAAGATGAATAAGGAGAAAGAGCCAATCCCTAATACTGATGAAAGCGGTTATGGCGAGCAAAAGAATGATTTGCTTATTGACAGAAAAATGGGAAAAGGTTTGTCGTCAACAAATTTTAACAACATTCTATTTAGCAAAAGAGGTAACAAAAAGAAAAAGGATCGGTAGTTCACTGGTAGAACGGTCGCCCCTCCTGAGGCGGGCAGGCTGAGGCGACAAGTAGATGGTCAAAAATGTTTTACGTTTATATCTTAAAAAGTCTAAAAAACGGGAGATTCTATACGGGCTCAACTAATGATGTAGAGCGCAGATTATACGAGCACAATATTGGTCAAACAAAATATACGAGTTTAACTAGGCCATTTGAGTTAGTTTATAAAGAATCTTATAATACAAAGATTGAAGCAAGTAAAAGAGAAAGGTTTCTTAAAACAGGAAAAGGCAGAGAATTTTTAAGGAATATCATGGGCACTTAGTTCACTGGTAGAACGCTTCACTGATAATGAAGAAGTAGATGGTCCGATTCCATCAGTGCCCACAGTTGATCGGTAGAACGGTCGCCTGAGGCGACAAGTAGATGGTCCGATTCCATCCCGATCCACAGAAATACACGTAATAATATGAAAGAGATAGGAAGAGTGTTTATAGCAAATAGAGCAGATTCTGCCAGGAGAATTGCTCTAACATGCGAGAAATTAAATATAGATCATGCAGTTGCTTATACGTCTGATGATGAAGATTCATTGCACGTCAAGGAAAATGAAGGAAAAAAATATTGGGTATCAAGCTATATAAATATTGATAGCATTTTAAATGCTGCTAGAGAATTTAAAGCAGATGCACTTGCACCCGGAATCGGTTTTCTGGCCGAAAATCCATTGCTTGTGAGAGCATGTAGAGAAGCAAATATTCTATTCCTCGGTCCTTCGGAGGAAGCAATGAAGATTGCAGGGGATAAGGAAGCAATAAAAAGAATTGGAAAAAAGCAAAAGGTACCTGTGCCTCCCAGTAGTTCTTTAGGTGCGGGGGCAAAAAATATGGCAGAATGGGGTAAAAAACATGGACTTTCGAATGAGCAGAATAGTGTTCGCATGATGCTTAAGGCTGCGCACGGCGGGGGAGGTTTAGGGAATCAAATCGTTGAAAACTTTTCAGATTTAGAAAGCATTCTTAAAAGACTAAAAATTAAATCCAAAAAACTTTGGAAAAGTTCAAGAATTTTTTTGGAGCTTTTAATGCCTGAAGTTCGTCATGTGGAAGTTCAGCTGTTGGGAGATCAACATAGAAATCTTGTGGCTTTGGGAACTCGAGACTGTTCGTTGCAGGAACACCAACAAAAAATTATAGAGGAGGCTCCTGCTCCTTTTTTGTCTCCGGAGCAAGAAAAATTACTATATGAGTACGCCTTGAGGATTGGAAAGGCTATTAAGTATTCAAGCGTAGGGACTGTCGAATTTTTGCTAGGATCTAATGGAGACATATTTTTTATGGAATTTAATCCAAGGCTTCAAGTAGAACATGGTGTTACAGAGCTAATTACAGGTATTGATTTGGTAGAGCAGCAAATTCGCGTTGCAGAGGGCAGGAAGCTGACAAAAGCTGTAAAAAATCCACAATTTAATGGACATGCAGTTGAAGCCCGGATAAATGCCCAAACAATTGGTGTGGTTGAAGAGGTAATTTTTCCAAAAGGCAAAGACATTCGAGTAGACCACTCCCTATATAATGGATATAAAATTAATCCAAACTGTGCCCCAACTCAGGCAAAGGTGATGGCACGATCTGATGATCGGGAGGGAGCGATAGATGCTCTAAAAATAGCCTTAGGAGAGCTTGTAGTTAAGGGTATTGAAACGAATATTCCACTTCTCAAAAGTCTTCTTTCTCATCCTAAGTTTCAAAAGGGAGAGCATACAACCAAATTTGTTGAAGATTGGTTAGCGGATAAGAAGAATAGAGAAAAGGCAGCAGCTATAGGGGTTGGTTTGGCGCTTGCATTTGGAGATCAACAAATTAAAGATCAAAGAGAAGCTATGTCTAGGCCAATGTCCGCATGGAAACTTGCAGGGCGCATGAATCAATTCCGCTAATGCTAGAGCGCGTTTGGTTTGAAATATTCGATTGCGTTAGTAACTCCTCCAATAGTCTGAATAATTATTATTTTTCTATCAGGCAGATCTATCCAATCCCGCATCCACGTTTCTTTCATTGTTCTTTGGGTAATTCTTCTTGATAATTCCAAATTCCCTGTTTCGATAATAAGTCTATCGGTATTTGAAAAAGGTTTGCTTTGATCTGTATAATTTTTTACAGCATGTTCAAGTGGATATTGCAACTGATTAACTGTTTTTTCGGTATCTGTTGAGGAAATAGTAACAACTCCATCTGTTTTTTCCCTGGGCATGTGAACTTTAAATATAGATCCCGGAACAGAAGAAAGCTTGGGATATCTGACTCGTGCTGAGCGTATATCTGTTGAAACCAATACCATTCTAGGTTTTTGAACTTTTTGCAATTCTCTTAGATTGGGATAATTAAGATGGATTTCTTTCTGGTCTTTTCTGTTTTGCTCAAAAATCTCCACAAAGAAATCAGGAAGGTTTTTTTCGTCAATAGTTGGTACGCTTCTTGCGTAAATTTCTTTTGGGTTGTATTGTCCTTGAATAATATTTCTTATTCCAATAGCAGTTGTTACAGACATGGACATGTCATTCTTAGCTGGAATGAAAAGGGCGAGAGGATAAATAGTTAAATCCAAATGATCCTGGGCTGCGGCCAATGTCGGCTTTCCGCTTAGTGATGCTATTTTTTCAGCCGAAATCCATGCTTGGATTACTACGTCAGGATGAGCCACTGTTTCTTCAATATAGCTTCCGATGCCTTCTTTTTTGGATCCATCATTTTCCATTTGTTCTTTAGCTGCCAAGCCTCCACATCCATTCGGAACCATTCCAGGCTGAGCAGTATCTCCATCGAAATGAGCTAATGCGACAGAAGCTTGTATCCCTTTATGTGAAGCCATTTGACTAATAGGTTCATTTGCAGCTGCGATGCTTCCCCATGAGATTGCAAATTTTCCTGGTGGTTTTATTCTGGCATCGGAGCATCGATAATAGGCGATTAATTCGCCTCTCATTCTTGCTTGATCATATCCTTCTCGGTTGGCATCAGCTGCCAATGAATGGTTATCTTGCCAGAGAGAGTCAGGAGTTATTAATAGATCTTTTTGTCTTGGGCCTCTTTCTTGAAATGTTGATTGATTCTGTATTTCAACCATAACACAAAAGCCCATTATATCAAATCATTATTATATTTCAATTGCAAAAAAAGGGTTTTTACTGTATTATCGGTTTTATGTCAAAGCAAGATGAAACATTTTTTACCAGAGTAGGATGTATGGATGGAAGAGTACAGACGCCTATCAGAATATTTGGTAACAATAAATTTAATGCAGAATATCCAGATACTATAACCGAAGCGGGAAAAGTTGGGCTACTTGTCAATTCTCCAAGTAAAGGATTTCTTAATAATCTTAAGAAAAAACTTAATGTTTCAATTAAGATACATCATTCAAAAGGAATTGTTTTGCACGGACATCAGGAATGCGCCGGACATCCTGTATCCGATATTCAGCACAAAAAAGATGTTCTTAAAGCGATTGCAGTTATAAAATCTATGGTTCCAAAAAATATACCTGTTGTTCCTGTTTTTGTAAAAAGAAGATATGGTAAATGGGTTGTTGAGGAATTGTGAAAGTCAGAACTTATCAGGATTCCCTGAATTATTTAGAGAGCTTCATTGGGAAGGTTATTTTTCAAGTTAATAAAGAGTTTTTGAAAAAACATGATCCTCTGGAGAGAATGAGAGTTTTTCTTAATCTTCTTGGAAATCCGCAGGAAAAATTTAAATCGGTTTTGGTCGGCGGAACTTCAGGAAAAGGGTCAACTTCATATCTAATTTCTCATATCTTAACAACTGCCGGTTATAAAACAGGTTTTACACTTTCTCCTCATCTGCAAAAAGTTAATGAAAGAATCCAAATTAATGGTAAGGAAATTCCAGATTTGGAGTTTACGGAAATGGTTGCTTCGATGATCCGAATCATCGAACAGATGAAAAAGATGAAAATTGGAGAACCATCTTATTTTGAGATTTTGATCGGAATGGCGTTTAAATATTTTGCAGATCAGAAAGTGGATATTGCGGTTGTGGAAGTTGGAATGGGCGGGGAGTTTGATGCGACAAATACTTTGAATCCATTAATTGCTGTGTTGACAAATGTTGGACTGGACCATACAAATGTATTGGGCAATACAGTTGAAAAAATCGCAAAAACAAAAGCAGGAATCATAAAAAGTTCAAAGTTGACCGTGGTTACGGGAGTAAAACAACCATCAGTTGTAAAAATTGTTGAGGATAAATGTAAAAAAGTAGGAGCAGAGTTAAATTTATTGTGGAGGGATTTTGGATATAAAATAAAAAAGGAAGATGCGTCTGGGATAGAGTTTGATTTTATTTCTCACAAAATTACTTTGGAAAATTTAAATTTGTCTCTTGTCGGAAGTTATCAGGTAGAAAATGCATCGCTGGCAATCAAAACAATTCTGGAACTTGGAAAATTTGGGTTTTCCCACTTCGCTAAAGCTTCGAGGGACAAGAAAATCTCTGATGAGGCAATTAAAAAAGCTTTAAAATCAGCCTTTTTCCCCGGTCGGTTTGAAATTATTAACTATACGCTAGACGCTAAACGCTATACGCTGGTTCTAGATGGTGCGCATAACCCGACTAAGATGAAGGAGTTTCTTAAAAACCTCAAGAAAATTTTCCCAACACAGAAGAAGGTTTTCATCATAGGATTTAAATTTGATAAAGATATCCCAAAAATGTTAAAGCAAATAGTCAAAGTTGCGGATGAAATTATTGTCACAGAATTTAATCGGGCGACAGACATGGTAGTCAGCGCGTCTGCAAAAGCAGAAAGTATTAAGTATAAAGTATTAAGTATTAAGTATGGAGGAAAAATAATTCTTAAGAAGGATTCAGGAAAAGCTTTAAAAACTGGTCTTAAAACAATTCAGCAATATAGCAATCCAGCAATTTTAGTAGTCACCGGCTCACTTTATTTGGTTGGAGAAATAAGGAGTATGTTATAATCTTTTTATGGTTTTATCGGACGGGGATATCAAAAAAGCAATGCTCCAAAACAGAATCATTATTACTCCCAAACCTGACCTGAAAACACAACTTGGGTCTTGCTCCATCGATTTAAGGCTTGGAAGTACTTTCAGAGTTTTTGATCACAGCAGAAATGCATTTATAGATCCTTCCAAAAAAGATTATTCCAATGAAATCACAAAAGAAGTCAAAGTAAAAAAAGGTGAGAGTTTTATGATGCAGCCTGGGGATTTTGTTCTGGCTGTAACTCTTGAGAAGGTCAAAATTCCATCCGACATAATGGGACGGTTGGAAGGCCGTTCATCTTTAGGAAGGCTCGGAATTGTAGTTCATTCAACTGCTTCTATTTTTGATCCGGGATGGGATGGAAAGCCTGTTTTGGAATTGGGAAATCTGGGGAGAATGGCTGTCAAATTAACTCCCGGCATGAGAATTTGCGCAATGACTTTTGAAGAATTATCCAGTCCATCAGAAGTTCCATACACCAAGAAAAAGTTCGCAAAATACAAGATCCAGGACGGCCCAAATGAGAGCAGAATACATGAGGAAAATTAACCTAATTGCTCTAATTAACCTAATTTCTAAGTTAGAATTTGGGATTTGATTAGGTCAATTAGAAATTAGTAATTAGAAATTTATGCGTTATCACGTCGAATTAGACATTGATTTAAAGAGGAATCCCTACAAAGGTTTGTATATTGCTTTGGAAGGAATTGATGGGTCTGGTAAAACAACTCAAACAGAAAGATTGACTGAATATTTTAAATCCAAAGGGAAGTCTGTAGTAATGACTCGGGAGCCTCGGAAGGAAGGAATCATCGGAGATATTGTGCAAAAAGTTTTGACAGGCAAAGTCAAAATGCCATCTGTTGCTCTGCAATATTTATTTTCGACTGACCGCGTTTTACATCACGAAGACGTTATAATCCCGGCGCTAAAAGCTGGAAAAGTTGTAATTTCCGACCGCTGTTTTTGGTCTGCGGTTGTTTATGGAATCTTGGATCGAACTGGTGGAAAATATGACTATAATTCTGCTGATTTTATGCTGATTGCGCATTCTGTTTTGTCCATGTACCACCAATTTATGGTTCCGGATCATACATTTTATTTGAAGATCGGTCTGCAGACCGCACTTTCAAGAATTTCAGGCAAAGATGATATAAAGGAAATTTATGAAGATAAAGAAAAACTGAAAAAGGTTATTGATGGTTACGAATGGCTGGCAAAAAAGTTTGAAAAAGAAATAACTGTGTTGGATGGAGAGGAACCGGTTGAGGAAGTAACAGAACGTTTAATTGAAAAATTAACCTAATTGCTCTAATTAACCTAATTTCTAAGTTAGAATTTGGGATTTGATTAGGTCAATTAGAAATTAGTAATTAGAAATTTAGTTATGATAATTGGACCGCAAGAGCTTTTAAAATTAGTAAAAACTAAGAAGTTGGTAGAACATCTTTCAGAGCGAGAGCTCACTAATCCCGAGGGAGCGGGGTTTGATTTGCGACTGGGCGAGGCCTACAAAATTACTGGCGATGCTTTTTTGGGGGAAATTCATCGAAAAACCGCAGAAATTGAGCTGGTTAAGAAATATGATCAGAAAAAAACTTATAGTTTGAAATTAAAGCCTGGAGACTTTTACCTAGTTAAGACCATTGAATCAGTCAACATGCCTGCAAATTTAACAGCGTCAATTACGCCAAGATCTACAACTTATCGCTCGGGATTATATTTGCGGACCGGAAATGTGCCTCCCGGATATTGTGGCGGTTTAATATTTGGTTTAAAAAACGAAGGTCCGATAACAGTTGAAATCGAAATGGGAGCCCGCTTTGTCCACATTCAGTTTTCAGAAGTTAAAGGCGGCGGTTCAATGTACCGCGGCCAATGGCAAGGCGGCCGCGTCACCGCCCGCAAAAAAGAAAAGCAAGTCTAGTCAGCTTTACTTTCGCCCTCAGTTATCTTAAAATACGCCTGATATGGAAAAACCAGGTAAGATTAGCGAATTCATGCGTGGAATCTTTAAGCCCAAGAATGAAATCACAGTAAATCCAAAACCTGAAAATCTGGAAGCAAGATTGGAATTGCTGCGAAATTACTTAGTGGTAGATGTCAGGTCTTATCAGGAAAAACTTCAAGCTGCAAAAGAAAAAGACGCTCTTCATATGCCTACAACCAGAGCTGGAAGAGTACGCAGAGCCTTGCTTGGCACAGAAGAGGAAAGTGTTAAAAGCAGACACGGTGCAGAAATAAAAAGAAAAACTGATGTAATTATAGCAATTGATTTAGATAATAAGCCCAAAATTTCACAATTTCTTCAGGAGGAAATACAAAGAGATATGCTTATGGCAGGAGTTGGGGTTTTTATGAATGAGGGCAGGTCTGGAGATGAACGTTTTTGGCTAGAAAAAGCCAAAATTGATATACACACGCTAGAGGCTGTAAATCCGCAAATGGCTAACTTCTTCAACCAAAAACTAGAAGGAAAAATATAGGTCTTCAAAACAATCTATTGCATCCTCGGGGAAACTTTGTTACACAAAGACTAAAAGCAGAAAGCAAGTTTTATTTGCGTAGTAGGTGTATAATATATTTATGGATACTAAACAATTATACAAATTACAAGATAGTTGGGTTGCCTTTAGTAAGGACAGAAAAAAGGTAGTTGCTAAGGCAAAGAGATTAAATGGACTTTTGAATTCAATAAAAGGAAAGAAAGATTTGATTGTAAGCTTCATCCCCAGTTCGGATGTATTTCTTTCTGCTTAATGAAAAGTGTTTCATTCTATTATGTTCCTGATCCTGTTAAAGACAACATTACAGGAGAATTGTCGGAGATTCTTCGTCCTAAAATACCAATAAGATTATCAATGAATCACAAGATGTTTCCGCAAATTATAGAATGTCTTTTTGATACTGGTTCAGATAGGAATTTATTTCCAGCAGAAGCAGCAAAATATTTAGGAATAAAAGTTGAGAAAGGAAGCCCCAGAAAGATTGGAGGAATTGGCAATAGCGAGCCAATAGACGCCTATACTCATAAAGTAAAGATTTATGTAGGAAGTTATTCTTTCGATACGGAGATTGATTTTTCGTTTAAGCATAAATTACCAATTCTTGGAAGAATAGGATTTATGGATAGGTATGAATCAATAGAGGTTAATGAAAAAAAGAAATATATTAAATTATTCTATTTGTAAAAAAAATTAAGATCACAAAAAAGAAAAACAGGTATGAAAATAATGATCATTGGGAGCATGAAGTTTGCGTCTGAAATGGTGAAAATAAAAAAAGAATTGGACGAATTGGGTCATGACGCTTTAACACCTATTGGTACGGAGCCTCATTTAAAAGATAAAGGATTTGTAGAGAATTTGGATGGGAATTTAGAATATTGCATAACTCATGGCGTCATGAATAAAAACTTTCAACAAGTTGCTGATTCTGACGCTGTTTTGGTTCTTAATTACAAAAGAAATGGTATGGAGGGATATATTGGTGTTTCGGCGCTTCTTGAAATGGGAGTAGCTCATTATTTGGAAAAGAAAATATTTCTGATGTACAAAACCCCGCATTACAAAAAAGAAAGATGGGCGCATGAAGTTGCAATAATGCAACCAAGAATTATTGATGGGGATTTGAAGAAGATAAAATAGAGTCACCGCCCGCAAAAAAAGAAAAAGAGGTTTAAAAATTGTAGTATAATTATTTTATTATGGCGGAAATAGATAATTTATTGAATAAAGGTCTCGAAGCAGGATACGTCGGCAATGCAAAACGCGAAACTGTTCAAAGAGGAGCATTTAAACTAGAAGTAAGCCAATTTATCTCTCCTGATGGATCTATTTATAGAGACGAATGGATTGCCGACAGAGTTGGAGGAGGACAGGAAATCGCACAAAGTAAAGAAGGTAAGCAAACTAGACTTTATGCCGGTGGAACAATAAAGCATGACGAGCTTGCAAAACTTGGAATTACAAAAAAAGATGTAGAAGGAAAGCTTAAACAATTTATTAAAACCTCAGAAGGCAAAACGAGATTAACGGAGGATTATCTACCTGAGTCCGATGGTGATTGGCAGTACTCATATAAGGTTATAGAAAGAGTGAAAGGAATCCCTTTAACAGTGGGAATGGAAACAATAGCGTTCAGCGGAAAAACTGTTTTCGCACACGCGTTCGCGCTTTCTCCTATAGAATAAAAACTAATTGCATCGGCGGGGAAACTGTTACATTTTAGGTCTTGACATTTATGTAACACTTGTGTATACTTTTGTTACTATGCAGACTGTTATTCATATTAGAGCAGACAAAGAAATCAAGAAAAATGCAGCTGAGGCTGCCAAAGAACTAGGGCTTAGCCTTAGCGATGTGATTAATGCTGCGCTTCGCAATTTTATAAGAACCCGGGAGGTGATTTTCTCCAATGTTCCGCAGATGACTCCTGAGCTTGAAAAGTTTTTAGGAAAGGTGGATGAGGATATTAAACATAGAAGGAATTTAGCTGGTCCTTTTTATAATGCCAAGGAAATGGATGAATATCTCGATTCTAAATGATCATTCAACTACATAAAACCTTCAAAAAACAATACGAAAAATTAACGCAAGCACAAAAAATAAAATTTAAAGAGAGAAGAAATATTTTTCTTCAAGATGAATTCAACCCCATTCTTAATAACCATGCTTTAAAAGGTAAATATCAGGGATACAGAAGTATAAATATCACGGGAGACATAAGGGTAATTTATGAAAATAGTTCAGAGGACGTAGTTTTTGTAAAAATAGGCTCTCACAGCAAATTGTACGGATAACCATTGCATCTACGAAAAAACTTTGTTACATTAGAAACACTTAAGAAAGGGGAGGTGAAAAGAAAAATATGAATAGTGTGGTGCATTTTGAAATAGCTGCGGATGATCAGGAAAGAGCCAAGAAATTCTATGGTGATGTTTTTGATTGGGGATTTGTTGAGACAAGTCCTGAGATGGGCAATTACATAATGGTTCATACAACAAAAACAGACAAAGAAGGAGTGCCTCAGCGAAAGGGTGCAATCAATGGCGGAATAATGAAGAAAGATAAAACAGCCAAGCAAACCATTCTGACTATCGCAGTTACGGATCTTAAGGGGACACTTGAGAAAGTAAAAGCAAATGGAGGAAAAGTAATAAGCGAACAGGTTGAAGTTCCGGGAGTTGGTCAATACATAAGAATTGAAGACACAGAAGGAAACGTAATTTCTTTGATGGAGCCAACCATGGAGTACCAAGAAAAAGCGAAGAAGCTTAACAAATAATTTTTAATTTAAAATTTTAAATTTTTATTGAATTTCTAATGTTTTAATTTTTAAACATTTAAGAATTTGAGAATTGATTAGAAATTAAGAATTAGGAATTAAAAATTTATGCAGAAGCATGGAGAATATCAATATTTAGATTTAGTGCGGGAAGTCTTGAAAGATGGGATAAGAAAAGTTGACCGGGGAACGGATGTTGTTTTGTATAGCCTTTTTGGGAAACAAACCCGCTATGATCTTTCCAAAGGATTTCCACTGCTGACTACAAAAAGAGTTTATTGGAAAGGCGTTCTGCACGAACTTTATTGGTTCTTCAAAGGCGATACAAATATAAAATATTTGGTTGATAACAATGTGCATATTTGGGATGATTATCCATATAAAATTTACTGCGGTAAATTTAAATCTCAAAATTCAAATCTCAAATCTCAAATGTCCAAGGAAGATTTTATAAATAAGATTGCGACGGATAAGAAGTTTGCGAAGAAATGGGGGAATTTGCCCAGAATTTATGGGGAGATGTGGAGAAGTTGGCCCGCCCGTTCCAAAAGAACTATTGACCAATTGAAATGGGTGATGCAGGAGATGAAGGATGATCCTGATGCGAAGAACTTAATAGTAACTTCCTGGAATCCGGAATATTTGTACACAATGGCGGAAAATAAAGACGCATCAAGATTCCCAATTTGTCACAATATGTATCAGATTTCAAATCGAAATGGGAAGCTGTCTTTGCAGCTTTATCAACGAAGTGCGGATTTATTTTTGGGCGTGCCATTTAATATTGCAAGTTATGCACTTTTGACAATAATTCTGGCCAAAATTGCGGGCCTTGAGCCCGGAGAGTTTGTCCATACTTTTGGAGATGTACATATTTATGAAAATCATATTGAGCAAATGAAAGAGCAACTCAAAAGAGAACCAAAACCTTTTCCAACTATAAAAATTGTTGGTGAAATGAAAAAATTAGAAGATTTTACTCCGGACAAAATAATTTTGGAAAACTACAATCCCTGGCCACCAATTAAAGGAGAATTAACCGTCGCCGGAGGGCTATACGAAGGGAAAAAGAAGTGAAAGTAAGTATAGTTGCTGTAATGGATCAGAAAAGGGGAATTGGGAAGGAAAATAAAATCCCTTGGCACATAAAAGAAGATTTGGTTCGTTTGAAAGGTTTAACGTTGAATAACGTAGTCATTTTGGGCCGCAAGTCCTACGATTCAATGGTTTTTTACTACAACAGAACCGGCAATCCAATGCCAGGCAAACTTTATATAATTATTACGCATGACAAAAATTATAAGCCGGCGCGGGAAAATGCCACAATAGCTCATTCCTTGAAAGAGGCAATTAGCTTTGCAGGGGGACGCCTTGCAAAGCTAGGAGGGGTAGGGGAGGTTTTTGTAATTGGGGGGGCGCAGATATTTAAACAAGCCATAGGCATTGCGGACAAATTGTATTTGACAATTGTGGAAGGTGAATATAATGCGGATACTTTTTTCCCAGACTATTCACAGTTTAAAAAAATAATTTCGGAAGAATCCAGAGAATCGGATGGATACAAATATAAATTTCTAGAGATTGAGAGATAAAGACTTATCTGTTAGAATAACAAATTATATTATGGTTGAGCTGGCAAGACGAATGTCGCTTAGCGAGCTGAAAGGTTTGAGAAAACAGTTTGGTCCTGGACAGGCAGGAAAATCTGCTTTTAGACTGATCGCTAAAGGAGCAGCTTGTGAAGGAAATAAGATCGCAGGAAATGAGTGTAATAGTTTAGCTATGGTTACTGTAGATTTTGATGTTCCTCGTGTTAATGCTTTAGAGCAAATTCCTTCATGCATACCTTGTCAAGGTATAATAATGACAAGAATTGCAAGAGATTTTGCTAGAGAAAATTCATCTCCGTCGTTTGGCGTAAATGGTTTAGGAAGAACTTAAAGATTTTGACTTGGGAAAATTTGCACTACTTCTGTAAGATCTTTTGGTCCAATTCTTCGTATCAAGCCTTTCTCCAAAAGCCAGTTGTGAATATAGTCAAAAGCTTGGTTAACATCCATATCGTTGGTATCAACAATTAGGTCAAAATTTTTAGGATCATAAGGGTTTATTTCATCAATAGGCTTAGCGCTTGATTCTGCCCATTGGGAATGGTCTAATTGGGCACGGTTAGACAAAAGTTGGTCTATCTCTTGATCTGAAAGATGCGAATTTCTTTTTTTAACTCTTTCTCTAATTTTTTCCAGAGATGCGATAAGCTGAACTGCTATTACAGGCAGTTCTGGATTGTTTTGTTTTTCTTCATGAACAAACTCTCCAGAGCGTCTTCCTTCCAATACAAAAGGATTATCTAATGTAGCATGTTTTATAATTTGCTTTTGTAGATCATCTACATTCTTATCTAAAGAAATTGGTCGATCTATATATCCTTCTTCTTCGAGTTTTTCTTGTGCTTTTCGCATAAGTTGTCCTATTTTTATATTTCTTTCTTCCGGTATATGATAAATTTCACCAAAGAATTCAGCAAGGGTTGTTTTTCCCGTACCTGATTCTCCGGAAATAGTTATGCCGGCAAAGTTAACTTGCCATTGTTCTTTAAACGCAGGATGTTCTCTTGCCAATTTTCTTGCTTCTTCTATGGGTGAACCAGTTTTTTGTAAAATAGGTTCGGTAGAAGGAAGTTTTTGTTTACGAACAATTAAATCTTTTAAATGTATAACTTTTTCAAGCATAGCGCCATATTATAGGGCTTTTTTGCTATAAAAGCAAAATAGTGGTTGCGAAAAATGTTGTGCATCATGTATAGTATCCTAATCAATGAAGAATTTAAAAGTTGTTGATCCTCAAATTTACCAACTTATCGAACAAGAGGAAAAGAGGCAGAGGCAAGTTTTGGAAATGATTGCCTCGGAAAATTATACCTCAAAAGCCGTAATGGAGGCTCTTGGTTCAGTTCTCACTAACAAATATTCGGAAGGGTATCCCAAAAAAAGATATTATCAGGGGAATAAAATTATAGATGATGTCGAAATTTTGGCTCAAGAGCGGGCGAAAAAATTATTCGGAGTTCCCTATGTCAACGTCCAGCCATACTCGGGAAGTCCGGCAAATACGGCAGTTTATTTTGCACTTTTGGAACCAGGCAAAGACAAAATCATGGGATTATCTTTGGCATTTGGAGGACATCTAACTCATGGTTCGCCAGTTAGTTTCTCCGGAAAATATTTCACGGTCGTTTCTTATGGCTTAGATAATAATGGACTGCTTGATTACAATGAGATTGAAAGATTGGCAATTGCGGAAAAACCAAAAATTATTGTTTGCGGAGCAACAGCATATCCAAGAATCATAGATTTTAAAAGATTTGGGGAAATTGCAGACAAGGTGGGGGCATATTTATTAGCTGATATTTCCCACATTGCGGGTTTGATAGTTGGCCGTGCACACCCAGGTCCTGCTCCATATGTAGACATTATAATGACTACCACACATAAAACTTTGAGAGGGCCAAGAGGCGCAATGATCATGGTTACGGAAAAAGGACTCAGAAAAGACCCGGAATTGGGCAATAAAATTGATAAGGCGGTTTTTCCAGGTTTGCAGGGAGGGCCACATGACAATCAAACAGCAGCAATTGCCGTTGCTCTTCTTGAAGCGTCCAAATCTTCATTTAAAACTTACGCAAAACAAATTATAAAAAACGCTAAAGCTTTAGCGAAGAAACTTACAACTTACAACTTTAATCTTGTGAGCGGGGGAACAGACAATCATTTATTATTAATAGATTTATCTAACAAAAAAGTAAATGGCGCGGTTGCAGCTCTGGCTTTGGAAGTGGCCGGAATTGTTGTAAATAAAAATGCAGTTCCAAATGATCCCATGCCTCCATTTTATCCATCTGGAATCCGAATGGGCACTCCGGCAATTACAACTCGGGGAATGAAAGAAAAAGAAATGATAAAAATTGCGAATTGGATAAATGAAGCAATCAATGAGGTCTCAAAAGAAATTTTGCCTACAGACAGAGAAAGAAGAAAAGAATTTTTCAAAAAGTTTAGAAGCGAAGTCTATAAAAACAAAAAGCTTTTAAATATCTCAAAAGAAATTAAAATATTGTGTCAAAAATTCCCCGTATCCTGATCTAAAAATGCAAGCGGTCTCTGACTTTTTTTGCTCCTAGTGCTAGAAAAACTTGGGTTACGCCTTTTTTTCCAGCTAGCTCAATGACTCCTTTTCGTAATTCACGCATTAACTTATCAACGGGAAGACCCATTTCTTTTGCCAATTGCGGTGCTTCGGCCTGAAGTTCTGGGCACATTTGATGTCCTGGCATTTGGAAATTTACAAGTGTATGGACAACATCTTTGCCAAAACGCTCAGGAAAATACTTTAGCTTTGCTTTTGTTCCCATAAACTGGACATATCCGTGGAAATTTTCTTGGCTCATCACATCAGTTAAGATTTTGACTAGGACAGGATCATAACCGTTTTCGGATTGCTTAGCATAGTCAATCATGGTTCGGTAAAAGTACTTGCCGATGGTCTCTTGCGGCCAACCATAAGTAGATGCTTCCAGATCATTAAACTTTTCTCCTATCGTAATCCCTCTGTCCCGGACTTTTTGGATTTGTGTATCAATCTCATCTTCCGATACTATACCTGAGCGAATAAACCATTCTCTGAAAATTTGACCGTGCATTATTTCTTCCGGTTCCCACGCTTCTATATTAAAATGCTCTAACCAAGTCACTTTTCCTTTTCTTGATGCCGAAATAAAATTTGCACCAGCGCCTTGGGCATTGCTTTCTACAGAATTAACAAACCATGCGCTTTTACGTAAAACCGGGGCTACCTTTTCTGGTTGGATTTGACTCCAGTCATAATCATCTAAAGAAATTGGTCTTCGTCTTGGTAAATACCGATCGAGCAATCCATTCATTTCTGCATCGGCTAATGCGCGTCTTTCTTCAATGGATTTTAAGCGCAAATTTTCTGCACCATCTAAGCGTATTGCATTCCAATCAAGATCGTCTGCAATATGATCATTATCCGTAGAACTTTTACGCTTAAAGAAATCTGGAAGAGGTAAGGGTAAACGGAGCATGCCGGGCGCTAAACGTTCAGCTTTCATAATCTTTCTTCCAATTTTATTGTTTTTTCTTTTCTTTGTCAAAAATTACCATTATCTTAATTTCCCAAGTGCAATCGGAAGATGATTATATTATTTTTTACTGTATATCCAGGGAGAGTAGTCTCCGATTTCTTGAAATTGTTTCTGTCTAGATAAAAGCGTTTGATGTATGCGCAGTAATCTACCGAGATCATCTTGAGCTTTTGATGCATCTCCAGAAACAGATAATTTTTCAACATTCCATAACTCCATTAAATCTTTGAAAATATTAACATAATCATTGGCAGTGAAAGATCCGGTAACTATTGATGCGTTTACGAATTTTTCAAAAAGATTGGATTGTCTACCCGAGGGAGTAATCCCATCTTCTGTCATAAGTGCTCCCGGCATAGATATCCCATTTTTATATACATCTCTCATTGCAATAACTGAACCATCAGGATCTGTCTTAAACATTTCTTTTGCAACAGTCTGATAAAAAACCTTGTGTCGGCCTTCGTCTCCTGCAATTTTTCCACAAATTTCATAGAGGTATTTATCTCCTTCTTTTTCCGCAGTTTTTGCAACGTTTTTATGGGATGTATTGGTTGCTTGTTCTTGATGAGACGTATATATTAATGCTTTGTAAGGATCTTTGCCTACTTGTGGGTCAAAACCTGCTCTCAAGAGATTATAAGTAGTTTGTTCAATAGCTAGCATATTTGCGCGGCCAGAATATCTAAGGTACGCTGTCAGCACCTCTCCGTGTCGATTCTCCTCGGCTGTCCATCCTCTAGACCATTGAGCCCATGGATGAGTATCTGTTCCCGTATTATCTGCAGCTGCCGAAAATCTGCCGAACCAATTTGTATAATTAGGAAGGGCTTCTTCCGTAACAGTATTACCTACTAAAACAAATAGGAGGGCTTCAGAAATATGATTAGATTGTTCTTGACGTTCTTGTAAATCTTCGCGTCCATCTTTACTGAAGTCTGGAAGTAATTCACTTGGCTGCCATAACTTATTAACAGGTACAAGTAAATTAAGCTTTGTTTCTACAAAATCTTCCAATCCTTTTACAACTTCAGAATGTTGATCAATCTTGGCTTTTTCTGCAGAACGATCTTCTTGTCTAATAACACCAACTCTTGATTCAACCATAATTACGAAATGCCTAGCATTAAAAACGTATTATATCAGAAAAATTATTTAATTTGCGGGGTTTATTTATTGGCGTCAAAAATAATTCTTGAAAAACTTTATTCCCCCTACCCTAAAATCTGCGTGGCTTAGTCGGTATGTTCATCTGTGTGAACATCGGCATGCTCACTGGTAGTCTTAGTCTTATTTGCTTGGGCTTTATTCCAGCTATCCTCAAGAATTGTAACTTCAAAAACAGCGCCCATATAGAATTGGACCGGACAATCTACTAAAGGATCTGATATTTGATATTTGCCATTTTCATCCATGCTTATTCCCGCAATTCTCTCCACGAGCTTTTTGATATAAGCTTTATTTTCCGGAATTTTTGGCATATCCTGCAAAGAAGATCCAGATCCTCCTGGTTTAGGAAAAATAGCCTCTGCGATTTCCTTTACTCCTTTTGGGGGTTGTTTCAATAGGGTGTCTAAGCTTGACTTAACATTTTGATCTTTGTTATATGCTCCCAAGACAACCCCAAAGCCCAACAATGCGGCATCTCCCACAAGACGGTTATTGCTAAAATGATGGTCTATTGTAGTAATCGTTGTCTGTATAATATTTCCATTTCGATTGAACATCATGTCTGAAAATGTATCTCTGGTAAAGTTTTCAATATGCTTACTAACGGCAACTAATTCTTGTTCCCAAGTTTTTTCTTCCAGCGTCGGGGTAGAATTGGGAATACTACTAACTTCAAAAGTTTCTGATAGCTCATTGTATGTGGTTTTAGGTATGTCAGGAAAAGGAATTGACAAAGGAATTTCCTGTACTGCTTGTCCTGTTGTGGCTTTTTGTTCGACCATATAATTAATTATTGTGATTATATAGAAGTAATTTCTAAATGTCAATCAATCTGACAACGGGCCTAGTTAAAAATCTCTTGGATTGTAAGAAAAATTAAAACTCTCTGTCAGAAGTTCCCATGTGATAATTATAAAAAGTCCAAAAGTCCAGGATCTTGCTCTTGTACAAGTTTCTTAAATTGTTCTTCAGCCCTTTTTCCATTACTGCTAACACCTTGTTGAGTAATGCCTAGCATATCGCCAATTCTTTTTTGTTCTTGTTGAGTACTTTTTTTTCTGCCACGCATGTCAATACGAAGCCTCAGGCAGATTTGTTGTTTGAAAGTCAGTTGAGTTAATTGTCTCCAAACTCTATTTTGTAGTTCGTTGTCTTCTGCTATTTTTTCAGGAGACTGTTCTTTGGGACTTGGAATAGTATCTTTTAAGTAGAGTTCGATAGGTCCATCTGTATTTAAGGGTCGATCTAAGCTATCCGGTTGAGATATTCTTTTTGCTTCAAGAATGTCTGCTATTTTTTTGGGAGACTCTCCCATTATTTTTACTATTTCCTCAACCGTAGGATTTTGACCTTCTTGTTCCCGGATCGTTGCTGTTTCTCGTTGTATTTTTGAGTACTGATCATTCATAGCAACGGAAATTCTGATGGAAGTTGCCGTATTTTGAATGGATCTTCGTATTGATTGTCTAATCCACCACGTTGCATTAGTTGAAAACTTTAAATATTCTCCATTTACAGAGTCTTTTCTCCACCATTCGTATTTACGAACTGCTTTAAGTAGGCCAATGCATGCTTCTTGAATTAAATCCTGAAAACCTACAGATTTTTCTTTTTCAAGGAATGTTTTTGGTACTCGTTCATATGCTAGCTTAAGGTTGGATTCAACAAGCTCTTCTTCGGCTTTATCGCCTTCATCTTTTAATCTTTTAAGTTTTTCGGTAAAAGTTATTGACCAATGAATTGGACCTTTTGATCTTAGTTTTTGCGCTACTGTTACGATATTGGGGTCTTTTTTGCTTACGGGTTCATCTTCTGCTATGGTCTCTATCTTTTCAGATATTCCTAAATTATTAATAAATTTCTCCGCCGTCTCTTTCAAGATTCGAGCATTGTGTCCTTGCCTAATCAAAATAACTCCACCATTTGTATTATCGAGTTGGAAAATAGCATTGGCAAGTCTTCCGTATTCCATTGTTTTAGCTAATGCTTTCTCTTCTTCGGCGGAAAGAAGAGGACGATCTAAATTTGATAAATCTCTATGATATTGTTCAAATGGAGTTATTGCGGGTGGTGGTTCTGTCCTACGCGATAGAAGGATTTTTTGCTGGCGAGTTGATAGTCTTTCTTTTATCATTTTGCTAGCTATATTATCATGTTTTATAGTAAAAAAACAAGGGTTGTGTTGATTTTATTGGATGGATTTGTTATCCTCCAGTTATGAAAGAGAAAGGTATTGATTTATCGCAGTTTGATTTTGATGGGATAAAAATTCCGACTATTCCGATAAACTATGTTGTTTATGGCAATCAGAACGATAGGACTCAAGCTTTAGTAAAGGAAATAAGAGAGGCAAAAGATAAGAAGACACCTAGTAAAAAAATTGAAAGGAAAAATAGGCGAGTAAACAGACAAAGTGCATATAGGCTTTGAATTTGGTATAATCCGATAGGGTATGGTGGCAATACAGGAAGTAATTAATGCGTCCGCACAACAGGTTCCAGAAGCTCCAAGAGTAGAGCGAAATAGCTTCACACGGCTTATTAGTGAGAACCAAGAATTATTCGAGAAACATTCTTCTTTGACGTATGAATTAAGAGATGAAGAAAAGGGTTGGAAAAGTTCTCCAACACTAGATGCTATTGTAGAAATGAATGTTAGGTTAGCATTTCTCTTACATCCCCAAAGAGACAGGTTAAGCGATAAAGCAGTGCGTAAAATGAAAAAACAATCAGAGACAATTATTAGAAATGAAGTCTTTGGTAAGCCTAGCGAACAACCAAGCGCAAAAGCCAGCTTTTTGTTGCACAATTCACCCACAAAGCTTCATCTTAATCCTACGCCCCAAATAGATGCTTTAGCTACGGCCGTGGGAGAAAGCGTTCATGATTTTAGAAATAGTTACTTTGAGTTTAGAGCACCTCTAGTTTCGGGAATTCGAGAATCTAAAGCAGAATTAATGGGGAAGCTTGAAGATTTTCTTTTATCAGACCCCTCGAATATATTCGCATTTAGGGATTTTCTATCGGATAAAAAGAATCATGGTGCGGAAATAGAGGCAATAAGACCATTTCTTGTCAGTTTGGCTGAAACCGAGCAGGGCTTGGCGCGAGAGAAAAAAGAAGGAATTTTTCATCGCGTAGCAAAACATTGGACAGATGAATTAAAAGAAAGACCAAGTCCTGACACTATCGATGAATTTGCTCCATCGATTCCTCCTAATGCTCGTGAGTGGTTGGAATTTGCAGCCCAAGGAGAGACTATTACGTCTCTTCTTAAAAGGCGTTCGCATGTTACCGATTGGCCAACAGAATTAAGAGACAAATTTTCTTCTTTTGTTTTATCTAAATATTTAGGAGTTCTTTCTTCAATAGAGGCAGATTTAGGACAATATAAAAGATCTACTCCCAAATCTCTTTTACAGCGATTCGATCCAATATTAGATACGGTAATAGAAAAAGTAGTTGTTAACATGCCGGGAAAGAGAACGCAATCTAATGAGAAGAGAGTTTCAGAAACAGTTGAAAAAGAGAAATATCCAATAGGAATTTTGAAGAAAGGAATTGAATCGTGGGAGGCTAGAGTTTTAACAGAAGAGGAATTGTCGAGTCGTTTACAAAAAGATGCAGATTCGCTTGCCCCTTCGGATATTAGAATGAAAACAGATCTTGAGAAAATTATTTTCAGTTTGCGGGAAGATCCTTATGGACTTGGGACCGAGAAGATTACGAACAGGTCTATTGTAATTGGACATAAAGCATTACCACTTCGTAGCTTCAATCCTGGAAAAAGAATAGGGTTATATAATGATCATCCGGAATCTCATGATATTAGGATAGTTTATATAATTTATGAAAATAGTGGTGTGCCTGCGATTGGACTAGAAGGGGTTTATAAGCATAAAGAGTATATGAGTAAGCTGAAATTTGCCAAGTAGACACTTCTTGTTTTTCTTCCTGTTTTCTGCTAGAATATTCCTATCACACACATTCAGTTTTAAAAATCCTGATTAAAAGTTGCTGAATGGAGGTATAAGGATTTTATTATGCGTGAAATTACATTAGAAGAATTATTGGAAGCAGGTTGCCACTTTGGCCACCAAGTTACACGATCTAACCCCAAAGCTCGTGATTTTATCTTTGAAGCCCGCGATAATATCCACATTATAGATTTAGCCAAAACAAAAGCTGGTTTGGAAGAAGCCGCAGCATTTATCAAAGACGTAGCAGTCAAAAATGGAACTTTGGTTGTTGTCGGAACCAAAAGACAAGCAAGAGACATTGTTGAAGAAGAAGTAAAACGGGCAAATGATGGCAACATTTTTTATATTACTAACCGTTGGGTTGGAGGACTTTTGACAAATTTCCAAGAAGTTTCAAAAAACTTCAAAAAGTATCAGGATTTGTTGACTGACTTACAGGATGATGAAGTAAAAGCAAGATATACAAAAAAAGAAATCGGCGGATGGGAAAAAGAAAGCCACAAATTGGCAAATCTTTACGGAGGAGTCTCCAAAATTACCAAAAAACCGGACGCATTATTTATTATAGATTCTCATTTGGAGAATTTGGCAGTTCGTGAAGCTTTAGCGACTCATGTCCCAACAGTAGGTATTGTTGATACTAACGCAGATCCTGCAGTTTTGGATTTCCCAATTCCAGCAAATGACGACGCAGTAGGGTCAGTCAAATTAATTGTAAGTTTCATTATTGATGCATGGATTGAAGGCCGTAAAGACGCTGTCAAAATACAGGAAGATCAGGCAAAGAAAGCAGAAAAGGAAGCGGCGAAAGCAGTGAGGAAGGAAGAAATAAATAAAATATCAAAAGAGGAGAAAGTATCACCTGCCCACAATGTTTCGCAAAGCGATGCAGGCGGAAAGGTATCAAAAGAAAAAAAGACAAAAGCAAAGAAATAATTACTAAATTGTTTTATTGTTAAATTGTTATGGTAGACTTAACGCTTCTTAAAAAACTTCGTAACGAAACAGGCGTTTCGCTTGCTGACTGCAGAAAGTCTTTGGAAGAGACGAATAATGATTACAAAAAAGCTTTGGAATGGCTGAAGAAAAATGGTCTTGAGAAGGCTGCAAAAAAATCCGATCGGGAAACCTCTCAGGGATTAATCGAATCTTATATTCATCAAACTGGCCGGGTCGGATCGATCATTGAAATTCTTTGTGAAACTGATTTTGTTGCGAGAACTGATGAATTCAAAAAACTTTCTCATGAAATTGCCATGCAAGTGGCCGCGATGAATCCAAAAGATGTTGCCTCACTTTTGAAGCAAGAATATATAAAAGATCCATCAAGAACAATAGAGGCTTTGATCAAAGAAACAATAGCAAAATTGGGCGAAAATATCGTAGTAAAAAGACTTGAAAGGTTCTCAATAGGAGATTAATTTTCTGTTCAGATAGAGGTGGAATAAGATGGTAGCATTAGAAAGAAGACAAATTATTCTTGGTCCAGAAGCAGCAGAAGCTAGAAAGCTTGAGTTAGATATAAAATTGGATTCTTGGCAAGCACAATATAGCGCTGCATCTATTTCCGGCAACAAACAAGAAGAGAAACTTGCATATTGTAGGTTACGTGAAGTTCAAGAGCAAATTCTTGGAAAATACTGAGAGACTTCATTGATTAAGTAGTCCTTTTCTGTTAATCTAATACGAGTTTATGGATCCCGTTAGAAAACATATTCTAAAAGAACTAACACATATTCAAGAAGTTAACTTTGAAGGGAGGGTTTTCTAACGGGATGGATAACACGGTTTCGGAAATGCGAAGTAAAATGCAGAAAGCCCTTCTTGTTCTTCAAGAGGATCTTTCAACAGTCCGCACGGGACGAGCCATGCCGTCTTTGGTTGAAAATGTTGTAGTCAGCGTTTATGCTGGAGCACAAAGATTGAGAATCAAAGAGCTTGCAACAATCTCAGCGTCCGATCCTCAGACTCTGGTACTTCAACCATTTGATCCTTCAATTGCCGGAGAAATTCAAAAGGGAATAATGGAAGCCAATATTGGCCTAACGCCGTCATCTGATGGGCAAATCATAAGAATTTCTATTCCTCCTTTATCTGAGGAAAGAAGACACGATTTGATCAAGCTTATGAAACAAAAATTAGAAAATGGAAAAATAACAATCCGCCAGATCAGACAGGACGCAAGAAATGTAATTAGAAAACAACATATTGACAAAACAATTTCCGAAGAACAAATGTATAGAGCAGATCAAGAAATTCAAAAAATAACTGATGAAATCATACTTGCAGTAGATGAAATGGGAAGAAAGAAGGAAGAAGAGCTCTTGCAGATATAAGTTAAAAAGTTCAAATTTAAAAGTTAAAAGTTGCAGTTTAAAGTTAAAAATTTTGAATTTTGAATTGTAATTTTGAACTTTGTACTTTGAATTTTAAATTGGTTTATGTTGATAACGATAATCGTCTTTTTATTGATACTTTCTCTGTTAGTTTTAATCCATGAGGCTGGGCATTTTTTTGTTGCGAAAAAGTTCGGAATAAAAGTTGAAGAATTTGGTTTTGGTTTTCCTCCGCGGTTATTTGGTAAAAAAATCGGCGAAACTATTTATTCCATAAATTGGTTTCCAATTGGAGGGTTTGTAAAATTATATGGAGAAGATGAAGCAGGAGGAGGGAAAATTACAACAGCAAGAAGAATTATTGGACATGTGCCTGATTTTAAAAGAACATTTATTGGTAAGACTGCGTGGCAGAGGGCAACAGTAATTGTCGCGGGAGTTGTAATGAATGCGGTTTTGGCTGCAATCATTTTTTATGTTTTTCTGGGAATTTCAGGATTCAAAACAGATTTGCCGCTTCTTTCCGATTATAAATTCATTGGGGTAAATCAAACGAATGTTAATCAAGTTGTAATAAGCTCTGTTGTCAAAAATTCTCCGGCGGAAAAACAGGGGTTAAAAGCTATGACAAAGGTAATTGCGGTGAATGGGCAAAAAATAATAGACTCAAAAGATTTTATAAATATTGTTAATTTAAATAAAGGACATGAGATTGAAATTGATTGGAGTAGTTTGCAAGCTCAGGATATTCACAAAACCAAAGTTACTCCTAGAATTTCTCCTCCAAAAAATGAAGGAGCTTTAGGTGTCGGACTTTTTTCCTTATCAACAGCAGTTCTTAATTACGAAACTCCAATTCAGAAAATATTTTCCGGAATAGTTCATCCAATCAATTTAATGTCATATAACTTAAATGTCATGGGAAATTTAATAAAAGTTTCTTTTGAGAAAAGGACTACAGAGCCTCTAACGCAAGGAGTATCAGGACCGGTTGGAATTGCATCTTTAACAGGATCAATATTAGAAATACAAAATGTAAAAGAAAAAATATTGGGACTTCTGAATCTTGCCGGATTCCTATCTATCTCTCTGGCATTTTTCAACGTCTTGCCAATTCCGGCCCTTGATGGGGGAAGATTATTTTTTATTCTTATTGAAGCATTTACCGGTCGAAAAGTAAATCAGAGATTTGAATCCCTCGCCCACAGTGTTGGTATGGCAATACTTTTGGGCTTGATGCTTCTTATCACTTTTAAAGACATATGGAAACTTTTCCCCAAGTAATTAAAGTAAGAGATCAACAAGAAGGGTTAAATTGTGCGAGAGACATTCTTTATAAAAAATCTGATAATCAAACTTTACTCCTTTTATCCGGAGGTTCAACCCCAAAAGACTTATATGAAACTTTAGCAAAAGAAAAAATATTGAAAGCCAAGGCTCTCGGAATGGTTGACGAGCGAATAGATAGAAGCAACTATAAAATGATAAAATCAACAGGATTGTTAGATTATTTTGAAAATTTGAGAATAAATTTTTATCCGATGATTTCTTTCAACGCTTATGATAAAAAAATCCGTGATCTTATCAAGTCATCAAAAAATAAAATTGCCATTATGGGAATTGGAGAAGATGGGCACACAGCCGGCTTGCCAGCCGGAATTCCCCACTTCGCCAAGGCTTCGCGGGGCGAGCAAAATTCAAAATTCAAAATTCAAAATTATGTAACAGATATAGGTAATTTTCCTGGGGAGTTTAAGAAGAGGATTACATTAACTTTTAGAGCGCTTTCGGAAATGGATTTGTTTATTGTTATGGTTTTCGGAGGGGGGAAGGAAGAAGCCCTCAGGGCAATGTTTAAGAAAGGTCCAATTGAAGAAATTCCGGCAAGATTTTATGCAAGAAAAGATATTGCTAAAAAAACTATTTTAATTACCGACCAAAAGATATAGAATAAAATTAACCTAATTAGAAATTTTTATGAATCCATTTATAATGGTTATTTTTGGAGCAACAGGGGATTTAATGAAAAACAAACTCCTCCCTGCGCTTGTCAGCTTATATAAAGAAAAAAAATTAGGAGAAAAATTCTTCATTGTTGGTTTCGCAAGGCGGCCTTTCACAAATGAGGAATTTAGAAAAATGTTTGATATAGATTCTGATTTCGCGAACCATCTTTACTATCAACAAGGAGATTTTAAGGATTTGGAAAAGTACGAACAATTGCTTAAAACTTTTACAGAATTTGAAAAGAAAGAGGGATCCCAATTGTTAAGATTATTATATCTTGCAACGCCCCCGGTTAACTATGAAGATATTTTAAATAATCTTCATAAATCAGGTTTGAGTGAGGGGGAAAATACAAAAATTGTTGTTGAAAAACCTTTTGGAAAAGACTTGGAAACTGCAATTGCACTAGATAAAAAACTAGCAGAAATTTTTGATGAAAAACAAATTTTTAGGGTAGATCATTATTTGGGAAAAGAGACAGTGCAAAATATTTTGGCATTTAGATTTGCAAATGGAATTTTTGATCCGGTCTGGAATAAAAATTATTTGGATCATGTGCAAATAACTTTTGCTGAGAAAAAAGGAGTTGAAGGGCGGGGAAATTTTTTTGAAGGAGTTGGGATTCTTCGGGATGTTGGTCAAAATCATTTGATGCAGCTGATTGCAGCAGTTGCGATGGAGCAGCCAAAAAGTTTTTCCAAAGAGGGACTGCGGGATGAAAGGGCAAAAGTTATTAAAGCTTTAAATTTTATAGAAGAAAGTCAAGTTGACAAATATGTAGTCCGCGGTCAATATAAAGATTATTTATCTGAAAAAAATGTTCCGCCAAATTCCAAAACTGAAACATTTGTTGCAATGAAATTTTTTGTTAATACGCCAAGATTTCAGAACATTCCTTTCTATGTTCGGGCCGGAAAGAAAATGCCGAAAAATACTGTTGAGATTTCTTTGGTTTTCGTGCAGACATGCCACATTTTATTTAAAGAATACGGGTGCCCGGAAATTGGAAATGTTTTGACTATCAAAATTCAACCGGATGAGGGAATTTCAATAAGAATGATTGCCAAAAAACCCGGAACAAAATTAGCCTTGGAAACTGTAAATATGGATTTTACATATGAAGAGGCGTTCATGACAAAAGGTATTGAGGCATATGAAAAAATCTTGCAAGATATTTTTTCCGGAGATCAAATGCTATTTAACCGGTCAGATGAGCTATCTAGCTCTTGGGAATTTATCACAAAAATATTAAAAGGATGGGAAAGTCAGAAGTCAGCATTATTAACTTATGACGAGGATTCATGGGGACCAAAAGAAGCGCAAGGTTTAATAGAGCGCGACGGCCGCAAATGGCTATAGATACTTTAGTGCTACATAGCACTGAAGTATTAGGAATTGATGAAAAAGATGTATTCACAGAAAACAAAAAGAGTGGAGAAACTTTCAAAAGAAGATCAAGAGTCTTTAGTATTTGATTTGATTCATGCTTTTACGCAAACACATAGTGTAGGCGAAGCCGCAATTTTTCTGCAAGATCTTTTAACAAAAGCTGAGATGAAAATACTTGGCAAGCGACTCCGCATTGCTAAGTTGTTGCTTGAGAATATGACTTATGATGAGATTGCGAAAAGCCTGCATACTAGTCACGCTACAGTTGCAAAGATTGGTGCTTGGTTAGCGGAAAGAGGAGATGGTTTTAGAAAAATTATTGAAAAGTTACCAAAACAAAGACAAATAAAAAATTGGACTGAGCGTTCTGACTGGGATAGAATTAAGAGACGCTATTCATTATATTTTTGGCCGGAGCTATTGCTTGAAGAGGTGGTAAAAACTGCCAATGAAAAACAAAAAGAGATGATAAGGAACGTTTTAGAAAGACTTGATGAGAAGAGCAAATTACACAGACAAATAGAAAAACTTTTGAGAATTTAGTCTTTAGCACTACATAGCGCTAAAGTACATTAATGGATATTAAATGAGTTATGGATAAGAAATTAGCTGCAGGGTGTGTAATATTAGACGGGGACAAGATTTTACTTCTTCATAATAAAGAAAAAGATTGGTATGAGTTACCAGGTGGAAAATTTGAGGAAGAAGAAGCAGCGGAGCAGGCCGCAAAAAGAGAATTGAAAGAGGAGTTGGGATTAGATGTTGATTTGGTTAAGAAACTTGGCACAACGAATTTTGATACGGACAAATATTCTTTTGATTACGCTTGGTTTCTTGCAAGAATAAAACATGGCCAAAAACCCAAAGTGACCGAGCCAAATAGATATGACAAGTTTGAATATTTATCAATCAAAGAGCTCGGAAAACATAAATTATCATCAAACATGAGCAATCTTCTTGTAGAAGTTAAGAATAAAAAAATTGTCTTAGAAGCAGAAAAAAAATTTGCGACCTTTGAGGATTTTAAAAAGTTAGAAATAAGAATTGGGAAGATTGTGACTGCGGAAAAAGTTGAGAAAGCAGATAGGCTTTTAAAACTTGAAGTTGATTTTGGGGAGTTTAGTCGCCAAATAGTTTCAGGAATTGCAGAGTTTTACAAACCCGAAGATCTGATCGGAAAAGAATGTCCTTTTATTGTAAATCTGGAACCCCGAATTTTCATGGGAGTTGAAAGTCAGGGAATGCTCATGGCGGCCGGTACCGAAGAAGGAATAGCCCTCCTGCATCCTGATAAAGAAGTTTCTGCTGGGAGTTTGATAAAATAAAATTATGAAATTAGGTTTTTTAGGACTTGGAAAAATGGGCGCGCGCATGGTACTTAAGCTTAAAAAAGAAGGTCATGAAGTTTTGGCTTGGAATCGGTCGGATCATGAATTAAAAAGCGTAGAAAGCGTTGAAGAATTAGTAAAAAGTTTAAAACAACCTCGAGTAGTGTGGTCTATGCTGCCGGCAGGTGAGGCAACGGAGGAAATTTTAAAAGAAGTTTCAGAATTTGTAAGTAAAGAAGATATTGTAATTGATGGGGGAAATTCCAATTTCAAAGATACACAAACCAGGTTTGAAACAGCCAGACAAACAGGGATTAGATTTTTGGGAATCGGAGTGAGTGGCGGAGTGATTGCAGCAACAGAAGGATATCCCATGATGGTTGGTGGAGATAAAAGCGCATACGAATTTATTAGGCCAATTTTGGATTCTTTGGCAAAACCAAATGGCGGACATGAATATTTTGGGACAGGCGGAGCAGGACATTTTGTAAAAATGATCCACAACGGAATGGAATATGGAATCATGCAAAGTCTTGGAGAAGGGTTTGGGATCATGGAAAAATCTCCGTATAATTTGGATCTGCAAAAAGTTGCCAAGCTTTATCAAAAGGGAACTTTGGTTTCCGGATTTATGTTGGATCGTGCAGTTGAAGCTTTGGAAAAAGACCCAAAATTATCAAATATTGTTGGAATTATTTCAGAATCAGGTGAGGCAAAATGGACTGTAGCGCAGGCAAAAGAAGAGAGTGTAGATGTTGAAATTATTGAAAGATCTTTGGAGTTTAGAAAAAGATCGAAGATGGATGAAAAGATTCAAAAAAGTTTTTCAGCAAGAATGGTTGCAGCTCTTCGTAACGCCTTCGGCGGCCATGAAATGAAAAAATTGCCTAGATAAGCTATATTACCTAGATCAGTTTCTAGAAAATTTAATATCAGAAGCTTGCATAACGATTCTTTTTGCTTGTTGCAAGACGGGATCCAGGTAGAATAAGAATCTATCCAGATTTCTTGGAGATTGATTTGCTTCCTCGAGTTCCGCTGAGGATATGAGATAAGTTGCATCGCCAGTTTCTATACCTAAAGAAGGATTATTTTTCCCAATAACTGTGCTAATTAATTTTCTGCGTTGTTCTAGGGTGAGTTTTTGCGCATCTATTTCTTCTGTCCGATCTGTAATTAGATATTTTTGATATTTAAATACTTCTTTTCGCTCCATAAGACAAGATTATATATTATTTTTTCAAAATATGCTATTAATTCCATGTTATCTCATTTTTTATGAATTTTTCAAAAATATTAGCGCGAGGGAGAGCGCGAGGCATTAATGTTATAAAGTTTTTAGCTATCGTTATTTTGTCGGATAGATTCATTGCTGTGGAAATCTCCTCTAAAAGGTTTTCTTCTCTCTCCTCGCTGGATGCTTTCAGGATCCTTTTACTGTCAACGATGTAAGAGAATCTACCAGATATTTCTGGTATTTCTATATCAATGATCATTTCTCCTCCTGTTTGTATTACCTGATTGATTAGTCTTATTGCTATTGTTTTTAGTGGTTCTCTGCGCACCGGCCTTGGATCAAAGCTGGTTTTAAAAGGTAGACCATACCTAGTTCTTGCTACAGACAAAAGTCCTATTTCTGGATTTGCCATATTTTATTCTGTAATTGATTCATGGACAATAATTTCGCCTCGTAGTTTTGTAAATTGGTCTAATCCTTCTAATTTTCTACTAATTTCGTCTGATCTGTTACGATCTATCACGTCATATAATATTCCCTGATGGGACTTTCCAATACAAGTTATAGATACGTGTGGGTTCTTTAGTAATCTAGAAAAATCCATTACAGTAGGCCTTTTAATAGTGACGGGTGCTAACAATTGAGATTCTTTTTCAGGTCTTGCCATAAGCATGGATTATATAACAACTTGTCAAAATATGCTATACTTTTGCCATGAGATACTCGAAACTATTTGGAAAGACAATAAAAGACGCGCCGAAAGATGAAGTAAGTATCAATTCCAAGCTCTTGACTCGTGGCGGATTTATTAGACGGGAAGTTGCAGGAGTTTATAATTATTTACCTCTTGGAATACGTGTTCTAAACAAAATAGCAAATATTGTCCGGGAAGAAATGAATGCGATCGGCGGACAGGAATTATTGTTAAGTTCTTTACAAAATAAAGAGTCTTGGGAAAAAACCGGAAGATGGGGAAGCTTTGACGCTTTATTCAAGCTCACCAGCATTTTGGACCATCAATATCCACTAGGTCCGACACATGAAGAAGTAATTGTTCCGCTTGCTACTCAGTTTATAAATTCTTATAAAGACTTACCCTTGAGCGTTTACCAGATTCAGACTAAATTCAGGGATGAAAAGCGAGCTAAGTCAGGAATCTTGAGAGGCCGGGAATTTTTAATGAAAGATCTATATTCTTTCCATGCAGATGAAAAAGATTTTCAAAATTTTTATGAGAAAGCAAAAAAAGCATACGAAAAAGTTTTCAGCCGGATGGGTTTAACCGCAATTGAAACACAGGCAGGCGGAGGAGCTTTTAGCAAACTGTCTCATGAATATCAAGTTGTGGCCGATGCCGGTGAGGATGAAATTATTTATTGCCCGGGCGGGGATTTTAGTTCAAATGTGGAAGTATGTACCGTAAAGGAAGGAAAACAATGCGATTTGGGACACGGGCCGTTGAAAAAAGCAAAAACGATTGAAGTTGGAAATATTTTTCCTCTGGGTACAAAATTTTCCGATGCATTTGGACTCACATATAAAAATACAGAAGGAAAAGATATTCCTGTTATCATGGGATGTTATGGTATTGGAATTTCAAGACTTATGGGGGCGATTGCAGAAGTTCACAATGATGCAAAAGGAATTATCTGGCCGAAAGAAGTAGCGCCGTATGATGTTCATTTGGTTCATGTTGAGGACCCAACCACTGAAAATTTCGCAAGGCAAGTTCATGATACTTTAGAAAAAAATGGAGTTGAGGTTTTGTGGGATGACCGGGAAGATGTATCAACCGGTGTAAAATTCGCAGACGCGGATTTAATAGGTATTCCATTAAGACTTGTTGTTTCAAAAAGGAATAAAGATAAAATAGAATGGAAGGAAAGGTCAGAGGAGAAGACGGAGCTAGTGGAGCTGGAAGAACTTCTGAGCAAAATTAAAAACTAAAAGTATATGGTTGTAAAAGAACGTTCTAGGACTCTGCCTTTTTCAGAATCTGCTCCCAGAATTCATCCTAATGGAGTTGTGAGACCTTTTGTTGTTGGGCCTTCTGCCGAAGGGGAAGGCAATGTCATGCTTGAGTTTATCGTAGAAAACTTCGAGACACTTTCCCCTAGAATTCGCCGTTTTATTCGGGCTAGAATTGGGGACGAAGCAGAGGTTGAAGAATTGACTAGTGAAGTTTTTTTAAGAGTTCTTAAAAAGTCTCCTTCATATAAGCCCACAAAAGCTCCAAAAGAAGCGTACGTTTTTAAAACAGCCAACAATCTTAGCATAGACCATCTTAGGAAAAAAGGAGTTAGGCCTAAAATGGAAGATATTGAAGGTTTGGATTTTAGGGATAAAGATCCGGAAAATAATCCAGTTGAAGTTTCAGAGAGAGAAGAAGAGAAGCATATGGCAAGAGAAGTATTAAAAAAACTATTAGGAAAACTTACAGTTCAACAGAGGGAAGTTGTTGAGGATTATTGCATTAATGAGCTCTCTTTTGGGGAAATATCCAAGAAAGTAGGAAAAAAAGAGGGTACACTTAGGGAACTAAAGAGTTTTGCCTTTAAAAAAATGAGGGAATCGTTGAGCGGAGAAGATCTTGAAGACCTAGGTATCATAAGAAAGGGATCTTGAGGTTGAAAATTTTTATCCAGAAATAAGCGTAGCCTATCAGCAAAATCAAACCACCAATTAGTATCAAAATTGGCATCATACTATTCTTTTTCTTGACAGCAATAGTTTGAGTTGGGGTAGCTATGGGAGCTGAAAAATTAGGAGAAGACGTCTCCGTTGTCACTGGAGCAGCTGCTACTTCTGAGTTCATTTGGACAAAATTACTTGCCGTAGGTTCTGGTGGAGGAGAGATTTCCGGTTGCGTAACGGATGGTTCTTGAATGGATGGAGTAGGATCTTCCTTCTTCGCTGGAGCCTCGTTGGGTATTGGCTCAGGTTCCGGTGCGGGATTTGGTGTTGGATCTGGAGTAGGCATTGGAGGAGGCGGTGGGGTTTGAGCTTGAATTGGAGCAACTTGAGGCTGAGGAATAGATGTTCCCATCACTCGCTGGTAAGCTTCTCTTAATTTTGGATCAAGTTGAGACAATTTTTGTGGATCCATACTTCAATAAATTAAAAATTCAAAGTTAAAAAATTAAAAATTAAGATACTTTATTTTAAAATATTCCTCAATTTTGCACTTTGCATTTTGAACTTTTAACTTACTTATATAGTCTTTTATTTTCACAAATTTGTCAAGGGGTGCAGCGTGCTGTATACTTGAAAGCATGAAAATAATAGTTACTCATAGTTCGCCTGATATGGACGCCATAACTTCTGTCTGGCTTATCAAAAAATATTTACCGGGATGGGACAGTCCAATTGTAAAATTCGTGCCTGCAGGAGAAAGGCTTACAAGTTCAAAGTTCCCCTCCTCGGTGGGCAGGCAAGTTCAAAGTTCAAAGTTGAATGATGTGCTTGAAGAAATCGGAGAGGATGAAATTGTTCACGTTGATACGGGATTGGGGCCTTTGGATCATCATCAGACATCTTCGGACAAAGTCTGTGGAGCAAGCCTGACGTTTGACTTTGTCAAACGAATTCAAAATTCAAAATTCAAAATTCAAAATTTGGAAAGCAAAAAGTGGGATGACAAAATGGAAGCGGTGGAGCGAATGGTGAGAGTGATTGTCGATATCGATCATTTCAAAGAAATTTTCCGCAAAGATCCATTGGCGGATTATCACGAGTTTGACCTGGCAGCTATTTTGGATGGGCTCAAGCTGGAATTTCCAGGACAAGACGACTTATATGTTGTAGAAATAAGCAAATGTTTGGATGCAGTTTTGCATGGTTTTGAAAATAGGATTTGGGCGGAAAGAGAGATCAAAGAAAATGGAAAAGAATTTCAAACCCGGTTTGGGCGCGGAATGGGTTTTGAAACAATTAATGATTCGGTTGTCAAATTATCTCAAAAAATGGGCTACGTAATTGCTGTTAGGAAAGATCCGAGAAAAGGTTATGTTCGGATAAAAGTGAGGCCGGATAGCAAGATAGATTTGACACTGGTATATGAAAATCTTCGAAAAATCGACCCGGATGCCACCTGGTATCTGCATATTTCCAAAAAAATGCTTCTCAATGGTAGCGTAAAAAATCCCAAAATGCGCCCAACGAAATTGAAAATTGGCGAAATTATTAAAGTGTTGGAAAAAATATGAACGACTGCATTTTTTGCAAAATCAGAGATAGGATTATTCCAAAAGAATTTACTTACGAGGATGAAGATATTATGGTCTTTCCGGATATTCATCCCCTTAAGCCTATTCATTTGTTAATAATGCCAAAAAAACATATCGAAGACTTGTTAATGATGAATGATCCCCACTTCGCTAAAGCTTCGAGGGGCAGAGAAGTATTAATGATGAAGCTGACTAAGGTAATTGGGGAAATGATTAAGAAATTCGGATTGGAAAACAAAGGGTACAGGGTCGTGGCAAATGGCGGAGGAGCGCAGATCATCAACCATCTTCATTTCCATCTTCTTGGCCCCCTAGGCAAGTCTGTAAGTATGTAGTTTTGGTTTGGGTATTTACTCTATTTTGGGTTTGGAGTAGAATAGGGAATAGTAAATCTTAAATCCAAAATTACAAATTCCAAATAATATCAAAATTAAAATACCAAAATTCTAAACTTTTGAATTTAAGATTTAGAAAATTGTATTTTTTTGTGATTTGAGATTTTGATATTGGGATTTTTATTCAAGGAGGTGTATATATTATGGTAACGGTTAGAAGAATGCCTGGAGATAGCGATGATACGCTAATCCGAAAATTTCAAAGAAAAGTCTTAAATGAGGGGATTATTCCTGAGGCAAAAAGACGTGCTTTTTATTTAAAGCCTTCCCTTGCTCGCAAGCAAAAAATACAAGATAATCGCCGAGCAAAAAAGATGTGGGCATAACTAAAGTAATATGGAGCAAGTTTCAATCCCCATTTTCGTAGAAAGCAGATACAAAGTTAACAGAAAACGTATCAAAAAAGCAATTTCCAAGGTGTTAACGCAGCATGAAATGAAAGGTCCTGCAGAGGTCTCAATTGCCATTATTGGAGATCGGAAAATGCGGGCTTTGAGCCTTAAATATAAGGGAGAAGACAAGACGAGAAATGTTTTGTCTTTTTCTTTATCTGAAGGTGAGTCAACACCTGAGCCAAGCGAAGTATTAAAACTCGGAGATATTGTAATTTCTTATCCTCAGGTTATAAAAGAAGCATCGGAAGAAGAAGTTTTGGTTGATGATAAAGTCGATGAGTTGGTCGAACACGGAATGTTGCACCTACTCGGGATCAATCATGAATAATTTTCAATTTTCAATTTAAAATTTTCAATCAATTTTTAATAATTTAATTTTCAAACGTTTTAGGTCAATTAGGAATTAGAATAATTAGAAATTTTAATATGTTATGGTTTTTTATCGAAAATATCGACCGCAAACAATAGAAGAACTGGATAGTAAGGAAGTTCGGGAAAAACTTTTTAATATTTTAGAAAGTCCTTCAGTTGCACATGCTTTTCTTTTTACGGGTCCCAAAGGTCTTGGAAAAACCTCAACCGCCAGAATTGTCGCAAAATCTCTAAATTGCGAGAAAAAAACAAAAGGTGTGGAACCTTGCAATAAGTGTGACCAGTGTATCTCTATAACCAATGGGACAAATATGGACATTCTGGAAATAGATGGCGCATCGAATAGGGGAATCGATGAAATTCGCGACCTTCGCGAAAAAATAAAACTGTCTCCACTGAGTGCCCGCAAGAAAATCTATATTATCGATGAAGTTCACATGTTAACCACAGAGGCTTTTAATGCGCTTCTCAAAACTTTGGAGGAGCCGCCAAATCATGTTGTTTTTATTCTTTGTACAACAGAACCTCACAAAGTTCCTAGCACAATTTTGTCACGTTGTCTGCAGATACAATTTAAAAAAGCAACAGTGGAAGAGTTGGTTAGGTCGTTTGAGAGAATATTGAGGCTAGAGAAAATAGAGTCAGACAAAGAAAGTTTGAATTTAATTGCGAGTCTTTCGGATGGGAGCTTTAGAGATGGGGTAAAAATTTTGGAAGAAATGGCCCATTCGGCGAGCTCAGGGCAAGTTAAAGACAAAAAGATTACAAAGGAACTGATCGAGGAAAAATATCAGATCTCAAGCATTGAATATCAGATCGCTCAGCTTATTAGATATTTTGAAGAAAAAGATACGAAGAGCGCTTTAGAGATTGTTTCAAAACTAGTGGAAAGCGGAGTTGACATGAATCATTTTATTCAAGAGCTTATTTTGTCCTTACACAATAGTTTGTTGTTAAGAGCAGGAATTCAAAGTTCCCCCCAACGACTAGGCTTCGCGGGGCAAGCAAAACTGGAAATGCAAGATTTGAAAAGGTTGATAGAGTTATTATCGAAAGCGCATAGTGAATTAAAATATGCGGTTCTACCCCAAATGCCATTGGAATTAGCGATTGTGGAGTGGGGTTTGCAACCCAAGATCAACACGGATACAAAAGCGGATGAACGCGGATATGATGCTCAGCGTCAATCAGTCATAAAATCAGCGCCAATCAGTGAAAAAACAGCAGTTGTTAAAAAAGAGGTAATTGTAGCTACGCCAACCTTTAGTGTGCAGCAGGGCATGACGAATTATAATGAAAATGATGCCTTGTGGACCGCGTTAATAGACAAAATAAAAGCATACAATCACTCTGTAGCAGGAGTATTGCGTGGGTGTAGCATAAAAAGCTATGATAGTAAAAGTTTAATTTTGGAGACAAATTTTAAATTTCATAAAGACAAACTTAGCGAAGTCAAAACCAGAGAAGTATTGGAAAATGTCTTAAAAGAAGTTACGAAAAAAAACATTAAAGTAGAAGTTTTATTGAAAGTGAGGTGATAAATTATGATAAATCCATTTAAGCAAATCGGTGAAATTAAAAAAATGCGTGATCAGGCAATGCAAATCCAAAAACAATTACAAGCTGAAGAAGTTGATATTGAGAAAAACGGCGTTCATATTATAATTTCGGGAGACCAGAAAATAAAAGTATTGGAATCAAACGGCCGTTCGGATAACGACATAATTGAGGCTGTTAACGAAGCAATCAAAAAATCTCAAGAAATAGCAGCAAGAAAACTTCAACAAATGGGAGGGGGACTGTCAGGTCTTTTGGGCGGAGGACAATAAATGGTACAATAGATTGAATGAAGATTTTTAGTGGGACTTCAAATAAGCCCTTGGCGCAAAATTTGGCAAAGCATTTAGGACTTGCGCTTTCCGGTCTTGAAATTCATATCTTTCCAGACGGAGAAAAAAGAGTTCGTGTTTTGGGAAGTGTCATTAATGAAGATTGTATAGTTGTCCAGCCAACAAGTCCGGAGCCGGACAAAAACTATATGGAGCTTTTCTTTATAGTTGACGCATTGAGAAGATCCGGGGCAAGTAAGATAGTAGCAGTAGTCCCATATCTTGGTTATCAAAGGCAAGATCATATATTTAGAGATGGAGAAGCTGTTTCGTTGGAGGTTATCGCAACTCTTCTTAAGTGGGGAGGAGTAGATGAGATTATAGCTTTTGATCTTCACTCTATAAAAATTCCTGAGATTTTTAAAATCAAACTCACTCATCTGTCTGCACTTCCTATTTTTGCCAAAGAAATTAAAAAAATGGGTAACAATACGGTGTTGGTTTCTCCGGACACTGGAGGAAGGAGAAGAATAATGCTTTTGTCAGAAATGTTGGGTGGGATGCCTTTTGCAGTTATTACAAAGAATAGAGATTTGGCAACTGGAAAAGTAACAATGAATGGGATTGAGGGTGAAATAAAAGAAAATGCAATTATAGTGGATGACATGATTTCAACTGGAGGAACAATTGTTACGGCTGCAAAACTCTTAAAAGATAAGGGCACGAAAAATATTTTTGTTTTTGCAACTCACGCAGTTCTCTCTAAAGATGCGCCACAAATATTAAGCTCTCCTCTAATAAAAAAAGTTTTCGTAACAGACACGATTTCTATACCAGAAAGTAAACTATTCCCCAAACTCAGTGTTTTATCGGTAGCTGGGTTAATAGCAGAGCAATTGAAAATTCAAAATTAAAAGTGCAAAATTGTAATTCAAAGTCCAAAATTTTAGACTTTAGACTGTAACTTTTAACTTTTCATTTTGAACTCTTAACTTATTATGAAGATTCCCAAAGCAATACAAAATTTAATTGAGTCTTTTGAAAAGCTGCCAGGTATTGGGCCGAAAACAGCTCAGCGTCTTACTTTTTATTTGCTGCATGTTCCGCAGGGCGAGCTAGACAATTTTTCTGCCTCAGTGCAAAATTTGAAAAAAGGAACGATTATTTGTTCTTCTTGTTTTTCTGTGGACGAAACTGATCCATGCAGTATTTGTAGTGACCCGCAAAGAGATAATTCTACTATCTGTGTGGTTGAGGAGCCATTGGATGTTTTGGCGCTTGAGAAAAACAAAAAATATAATGGTTTGTATCATGTTTTGCATGGGAAAATAGATCCATTAAATAACATAGGACCGGATGAGATTTATATAAAACAGCTTTTAGATAGAGTTGCAAAGGAGACAGAAGAGACACAGGAGACAAGGGTAGAGGAGATTATTTTGGCTACGAATCCGACGATGGAGGGGGAAGCTACAGCAATGTATATTGCAAAACAGTTAAAAGTTTTCTCCTTCGCTAGAGCTTCGGAAGGACAAGCAAAATTCAAGGACTTAAAAATTACGAGGATAGGGCGGGGGTTGCCGACCGGCGCAGATCTGGAATATGCAGATGAGCTAACACTTCAACGGGCAATGGAAGGCAGGCAAGATTATTGAAATGCGAATTGCTACGAATTGAAACAAATGAATGCAAATAAAGATATAGGAGCAAAGGTAATATATCCAGAGTTGAGTTATGAGATTGTTGGATTACTTTATGATGTTCACAATCAACTTGGAAATAGATATCAGGAAAAATATTATCAGAGAGCTGTAGAGGTAAAATTGAAGGGCAAAAAGATTTCTTATAAAAAAGAAATCGCGGTTGATCTTACTATGGATGGTGCGAAGATAGGGAAGTACTTTCTTGATTTCCTTGTTGATGATAAAGTAGTATTAGAGTTGAAAGTAAAACCTGTATTAACAAAAAACGATTATAGACAAATCCGTGCATACCTACAATCGTGTAATCTCAAGCTAGGAATTTTAGCAAATTTTTATGGCGAAAGCCTTAAGTATAATAGAATATTAAATTCGGATGGATTCGGGTAAATTTGTATTAATTTGCATATGAATGACGATAATTTATTGGGAGGAGTTCTTGGACAACTTGGACAGACCGCAAAAAAAGTTGGACAACAGATTATAAAATTGCCGGAGGAGATGGCTGCGGATCTAGGTGGGCAGGTTGGGGGATCAAAAAAAGATGAACAAGCCGCCTCCGCCAAAGGCTCCGGCCCGCTTCGCAGCGAGGCGAGCGAGCCAAAGCAATGGCAGTCGGATGAGGAGAGAACGAAGTTTTTAAGAGATTTATACGGGTCATCGCAGCAAAATCCTAACGAGAAGAATTCGGTAAAATCTGCCTCCTCCGCTAAAGCTTCGGCGGCCAAGCCAGAAGAACAGAAAAAATTATTGGAACTTCGTCAAGACTTACATAAGCAAGTTTATTATGACCCGACTTTTAATCCGGTAAAAAAGCAGGAAGAAAGACCAGTTGAGAAAATTGAAAAAGAAAAGAAGATGGAAGCTTTGGAGCTTGAGGAGAAAGAAAAAAACAAACCGCCTCCGCTTGCGGTAGTTAGGGAACAAAATAAAGCAGAACAATTCCGCGGGGCATCAGGTTAATCCTAATTCCTCAATTGTAATAAATCTTACTGATTATTTTTATCATTGGGAGGATAATCATTTTGTAAATCTAAATACAGTATGGCAAAATATGATAAGAAATCACAAAGAAAAGTTGCCAAGGTAATGCATGAATTCAAGAAGGGAGAATTGCATTCAGGAAGAAGTAGAAAAAAGGTGACTAGCAGAAAACAGGCAATCGCAATTGGATTATCTAAAGCGCGAGAAGAAGGTGCAAAAGTTCCCGCAAGACACTAAAATGTAAAGACCTAAAATTCTAGTCCTCTATATCTAGCATCAACTTTAATTAAATAGTATAATCATTTCATGTTGAGAATTTACAATACGCTTACCAGGAAGGTAGAAGATTTTAAACCGATAAATCCACCGTTGGTTACGATGTATACTTGCGGACCGACTGTTTATGAATATTCCCATATCGGACATATGCGAAGATATGTTGGGGATGATATTTTGATCCGCACTTTGGAATTTAATAATTTCAAAGTAAAACAAGTGATGAATATAACGGATGTCGGACATTTGACTTCAGATTCTGACACCGGCGAAGACAAGATGGAAAAGGGGGCTAAAAAATTTGGAATGAGTGTTTGGGATATTGCGAAAAAATTTGAAAAACAGTTTTTTGACTCTAGCGATTTATTAAATATTCAACGGCCCACCAAAGTGATGCGCGCGACAGATTATATTAAAGAGCAGATTGTTTTTATTCAGACTTTGGAGGAGAAAGGTTTTACTTACAAGATTGAAGATGGAGTATATTTTGATACATCAAAAATCAAAAATTATGCAAAACTTTCCGGTCAAAATTTGGAAGAGTTAAAAGCAGGAGCACGGGTTGAAATAGTAAAGGGCAAAAAAAATCCAACAGATTTCGCGCTTTGGAAATTCAGTTATCCTCAGGTGTCAAGCCATTCCACACCGGGTGTGTCATCGGAAAAGAGGCAGATGGAGTGGGAGAGTCCATGGGGAGTTGGTTTTCCCGGATGGCATATCGAATGTAGCACAATGGCGATAAAAGGTTTGGATACTGAAACTTTGGATATTCACACGGGAGGAATAGACCATATATCGATTCATCACACCAACGAAATTGCGCAATCAGAAGCTGCAACCGGAAAAGAATTCGTAAGATATTGGGTACATCATAATTTTTTGCATGTTGACGGGAACAAGATGAGCAAAAGTATCGGCAATATTTTTACAGTTGAAGATATTGTGAAAAAAGGATTCGATCCGCTTGCACTTCGCTATTTATATTTGCAAACTCATTACAGGCAGGAAATGAATTTTACCTGGGATGCTTTGGAGGCAGCACAAGTCGCTTATAAGAGATTGATAGATGCAGTTTCAGATTTGAAAAATCCAAAAATCGGCTGCGCAGAATATGAACAAAAGTTTTTGGATACAATCAATGATGATTTGAATATGTCCAAAGCTTTGTCTGTTGTTTGGGATTTAATAAAATCCGATTATCCGGATAGTGCAAAAGCAGAAAGTATTTTCAGGATGGATCAGGTACTAGGATTGGATCTTGAAAAGGCGCGGGAGAAAAGAAGACAAATAAAAATTGTTGTCCCAGCGGAGGTTCAAAGACTTATTGAGCAGCGCAATGGGTTAAGAAAACGGGGAAGTTATATCCAGGCCGATCATGTCCGCAATAAAATAAAAAAACTCGGCTATAACATTAAAGACACGAAAAAGGGAGTGAGCATAGAAAAAATTTGATAATCTTCATGGAAAGCTACGAACATTTGAATTCACTATAGGATTTTGATAGAATTTCATTCACTTATGTCTACGGAGAGAGATTTAGGCGATAGCGATAGGCCGATATTAACTGCAAAAGAAGCTGCTAGTTCAGTGTTGGAACTTTATAAGCATAATTCAAAAAAGATGGAAAAGCTAGTAGAAGTGGCAATGGTAACTACTGGAAATATTTTTTTGATGGATTTTGCAAATCAACCAGAAAATGATCTAATATCAAAAAAAGACAGTAAAGCCAGGGAATGGTTTAAGTCTGGTGCTAGCTTTGCCTATTTATACTTTGAATTTTTAGCTAACAATGTTGAGGAAAAAATGATGCCACAAATTGCGCAAAAAGATATAGAAAAAATTAAGAAGGAAAAGTTAGTCATGGATGGAGAACAAATATTAAAATCAGCGTTTCTGACGGGAGAGGAGCTTACATTATCTAGAAAAGACAGGGAAATGAAATTGAAGGGCGAACTTGATCCTCCACTTAGATTAGTTTCGGAAGAAGCAATTATATGGGAATTGAATAGGGGAATTGCAAGCCCTGATGATATAAAATGGTTTAGGACAGGATTGTCTATGGTTGATAAGCTTTTCAAGCCTTACTTCTCCAAACAAAGCTAAAAACAAAGACTTTAATTTTCGTAAATATTTTTTTATTAAAGCTTATTAGGATTTACGCGGATTATTTTATCGTCGGTGTTGTTGGGAATTCCGCGGCCGTCACGGTTTGAAGTTGTAATATAAAGTAAGCTGTCCGGTCCCAAAACTACTTCTCTAATTCTACCGATTTCTCCTTTGAGATGACCTATAAGCTTTTTGTTTTCAATATTATATTCAAACAAAGCTTGTCCACGCAAACCTCCAAAAAATATAGAGCCATTCAGATAAGCTGCACCGGCAGGTGCCCATGTGTCAGAACCACTATGTAGGATTGGATTTTCCATTCCATTTTGTTTTTGGTCTCCGCGAATTTCCGGCCAGCCGTAATTTTTGCCTATCTGTACCATATTTAATTCATCCATTGTGCTTGACCCATGTTCGGTTGCCCAAAGCCTTCCTTTGCTATCCCACCCAATTCCTTGAGGATTTCTGTGTCCAAAACTAAAAACTTCATTCTCAAAAGGATTGCCCGGTGCGGGTTTTCCATCATCTGTTACTCTTAAAATTTTTCCAGCCAAAGAATTTTTATTTTGAGCTAGCGATGGTTCCTGGGCATCTCCAGTGGTTATATAAAGAAAATTATCTGGGCCAAATTTTATTCTTCCTCCATTATGATTTGATGCTCCGGGAATTCCGTCCACTATAATTCTTTGGTTTTGCAATTTATTATTTTCAAATTCAAATCGTAGAACTCGATTAAGAGTGTTCTCGTTGGTATTGGAATAAGTATAATATAAATAAACGAAATGGTTCTGAGAAAAATCAGGATGGATTGTAATTCCCAAAAGTCCGCCTTCACCAATTGCTTGTACATCCGCAATTGTGGCAAGGGGCATTGTTTGTAATTTTCCATTGGAATCAATCATCCTGACTCTTCCAGCTCTTTCTGTAAATAAAATACTTTTGTCAGGAAGAAAAACCAAAGCCCAAGGGATCTCCAGATTATCTGCCAAAGTAGTTAAGCGGGGAACACCAATTTTTTCTGTGATTTCTTGCTTATTCTCTTTAACGAAGGGAATATTTGATATTCTTTTTTGGAAAAAATTAGAATAAATACTGCTGGCAATTAGTCCTATCGTTAACAAAAAAATTAATAAAATTATTTTTCCTTTTGACATCCGTGTTTAGATTATATAGCAAAAAACTTAAAAAATACAAAAATCAACTTCAATTAAATTCATTTTAATTAGCTCCTTGAATGTGATATAATTCCAGGGTATGGTAGAGCAACGGGCAGTAAATATTGGTCGTGATAAAAAACCAGCGATTGAAAAAGTTGTTTTTTCGAAAGTAATAAGGGCATTTAAGACAGCAACTAGAAACCTTGAGGAGTTAACCAAGCCTTCACTTGATGAGGAAAATCATGGGGATTTCAGTGTTTAGAACCGACTTTCCCTATTGCATACTATAGGTATTTACGCTACATTCTAAGTAGTGAGATTATTATCCCGTAGTCTTGTATTTATTTTTTTCCCTTTTTTCGCGATTTTTTTCGCCCCAACTACCCTTGCCGCAATAACCCCGTTCCGAAGCGCTAATATTATTACGACTGACGGTTTTGTTCCATATACGAATCTGAATAATTGTTCTACTACAGATGGAAATACGTGTGATAGATCGTCAGCGTCTAATTATGGTAATTTATATTTTCGAGATTTTGGCAACTATGATGATTTTGGGATGCCACAGGGATCCACAATAACTAAAGTTAGAATACGAGTCACCGGAAAATCAAGCGTTTCACCCTTTGCCCCTTTTGTTGGTCTATCGAGTGGAACTATTTTTCAGTCGAATTGTCAATTACCTTCAGATCTTTGGACATCATGGCAGTTAAATAGTAATATCATTACAACACAAAATTTTGTTACAAATGTGACCCCGCAAGGGGGCCCTCAGGCTGTAAGTGCAAGTTGCCTACAGTTTTCTAATTTTGAAAATAAAAATTTTATATGGCGTATTAATGTTTCCACTGCCACACCATGGTCTGCCAATATTGATAATTTTGAGATAGCTTTTGATTATAATCCGGGAGTTACTCCGACCCCAACACCTACACCAAGTCCTATTCCAATTCCAACCCCGGTTCCATTTTTGGATTTGCCGTGGGATTATGAAAGCAAAGGATTAACATTTAACGACGCTGCATTATCTATTAATTCCTATTTTGATCATGAGTACCCACTCTTAAGTAGCGGATTAAGTGAAGCCTACGATACTATGGGTACAATTATAAATTTTTTAAATCCAGTAAAGGTGGATAAGCCATATTCTTCCCACGATGGCTATGATTACGGAAGATCCGCAAAGGTTCATATCGACGATCCAATTCTTGCTGCTGCAGGAGGTATAGCAATTTACATTAATTCATGTATACCTTGCGGAAATATGATTCTTATTGATCATGGAAATGGTTATCAAACACGTTATTTGCATTTACAATACGATGGTTTAGCAACTAATATACCGGGAGAAAAAGTTCACGTAAGCGCTCATCAACAAATTGGAAAGGTCGGCGCAACTGGAAACGTAAGCCCTGCAGGAGATGCTGGGGCACATATCCATTTTGGGGTTTTTCAGGACAAAAATCACGACGGAAATTTTGAGGATAATATTCCCGATGGAGTTACGGATCCATTTGGCTGGCAATCAAAAGATGCCGATCCTTGGGCGAATTACTCTTTTTTCTACAATGGGCAGAATAGGACTGGTAATACGAGTTATTACCTTTGGAAGAAAGTTATAGATCATCTCGATGCAACACTTACATCAAATGGAGGAGTATTTAATACGGGAAAATATGAAATAGATTTTCCCCAAGGTGCAACAAATCAAAACCTTAAATTAAATTTTTTGGCAGCTCCAATAGTAAAAACTTTAAATAATCTTAGATCGGTTGGCACATCTATAATTATTACAGCATCTGATTCCTTGGGAAATTTAATTACAAATTTTGATGGGTTATTCAGCGTTGGTCTTGATTTTAGCCTTCTTGATCTTTCGCCTTACGATGTAAATACTCTTTCTATTTATTCAAGTAGCGATGGAATTATCTGGAATAAGGAACCAACTATTATTGACTTTTTCAATAAGAAAGCAACTACCCAAGTTGATCATTTAACGCATTTTGCACTTTTGGCAGAACGGGCTGATACAACTCCTCCGGTTACCACCGCACTTTTAAATGGATTGGAGGGGCAACCATATTGGTTTAGATCTGATGTTATAGTTAATTTAAACGCACAAGATAACGAAGGCGGTCTTGGAGTTGACTATATCTTATATAAAATGGATGGTAGCGATTGGGAAGCTTACACAACTCCCCTTGTTCTTTCTAGCGAAGGTCACCATAAAGTTGACTTTTATTCCGCAGATAAAGACGAAAATATAGAGAATGTTAAATCAATAGAATTTGATATTGACAAAACTATGCCGGATGTTATGATTGATGCAAATCTCAAGACAATTTGGCCGCCAAATGGTAAGATGATAGACGTAAAAATTGTTGGACATGTTCTTGATGAACACCTATTTTCAAAAAAGATTAAAGTTGAAGATGAGTATAAATTGGTAGAGCCAACAATTTTTGATTTTGGACAAACAGTTGGGTTTGAAGCAAAAAGAGCCGGCAGTGATTTGGACGGAAGAGAATATACTATAAAAGCGATAGCAGAGGATTTGTCAGGGAATATAAAAGAGGGGAAAGTGCGGGTGGTTGTTCCGCATGACTAAAGAAAATAAAGACTGTTGCAAAAAGTAACGGAAAAAGGTACGCTAAAATATAGTTACTAAAATGGCGAAAAAATTAAACAAAAAAACAATCATTCTAGACTTGGTAATTTTAGGAGTTTTCTTGATTTTAGGCTATTACTTTGTGGTTAAACTGGTTGCAAATAGTTCGTATAGCTTAAGACAACAAACCAATAATTCCAATTTAAATCAAGCAAAAACATATGCATCAAAAACTCTGAAATTTACAATTGACGTACCTTCACAATTTCAAATTAATGAAAGATTAACAGAGGTTCATTTAGCAGATAATGCCAAAGAGGAAGTTATAATTAGTAGAGTTGGGACTAATTTTTCAAATATAGACGATTACATGAATGATCTAAGTATAAAAAATAAAATTAATAGAGAAGATGTAATAAAAGTAAATATAAATGGTTTAAATGGAATTCGTGAAATAGTAAAATATCCAGGAGGACCCCAGATGGGAGAAAAAACTTATTATATATATTCAGAAAATTGGGTCTATTATATTTCTACCAATTCAGAATCACTTTTTAGTGATCTTGATAAAATTGCTCAATCTTTTAAATACACCCCTTAACTCTTTTTGTAAAGGGGATAATTTCAATTTTTAATATTTTCTAACTTGTTTACAGCTGAGTAGGTTTTGGAGGAGATGGTTGCGATAACTTTTTGCAAATTCTCAAAAGAATTTCCGCGTGTCATAACACAAAGAATGTATGGATGGTTCGGAACGTAAATTATGCCACAATCGTGAAGCTGTTTTTCATCTGTAAATCCGTACGATCTTTCTCCAAATTTATGCGCAACATGAATATCGGAAGGAATGCCTGCGGCTAAACCTTCCGTAAACTTTACTTGAGTTAAAAGATTTAGAGCTTTTTCGGACATTTTTCTGGTCAAATAAGAAGCATTGTACAAAATTCTGAAAAATGAGGCATATTTTTTAACATCCATAAAATTTTCCGTTTGCTGATAATCTAGACGGCCTATGCCTATTTCATCAAAAATGCGATAAAATTCTTCAGGATCCATATTTTTTACAAGCACATCTTTTGCATTGTTATCCGATTCTACGATCATTAGATTAATTAGATTATCTATCGTATAGGATTTGTCTTGCTCCATTTCTCGTGTTGGTTTTATATTTTCCTTATCGTTATTTGTTCCTCCATCGAATTTTAATTCTGTTGATAATATTTCGGGATTGTTTCTAGTTTGGTTATAATAAGCAATCATAGTTGGGATTTTTAAAAGACTTGCCGGTGTATATTTTTCATTTTCATTAATTCCCACCCAATCTCCAAAATCCGGTATGCGGAAATAAACAGAAATACTTTTAGCAAGCGAATTATTTTGGCTTTTTGTTATATAATTTTGCAAATCATCGGATAACTTTTTGGTAAAATCATTATTTTCCGAAGGCGTAGACTCGCAGTACAAAAGGGGACTTATGAGTTGGAATCCTTTCAAGCGAATGCATTGAGAGTTAGGGATATATTTTTTGTACAGGAAATGATTATCGAATAATCCACCTAAGATTAATCCGATAAGAAAAATAAAAATAGAAAAGATAAATACTTTTTTCCCTCGCATTTTTGATATGATAACATCTTTAGGCCAAAACACAAGCATTTCATTGACATTTTGATTAAAGAATACTATTATTATACATAAATGAGCACTGTCCACAAAAAGCACGCATCCTCCTCCGCTAAAGCTTCCGCCGACGCCAAGATTACGGTGGACAAGACGGAAGGGCAAGGAGAAAAAAGGGGAAATAATTTAGTGGAGCCAGTAGTTCTATCAGACATTGTAACTGAAACTTCAGAGAAAGTTGAAATAATAGAAGAAGTAACTCCCGCCGAATCCACGCCCGCGGCTGATCCTCTAACCGAATTCAAAGAAAAAATGATTGAGGAAGAACAAGTTGCATCCCACTCTTCCGCAAAAAAGAATTATATGTGGCCGATACTTTTTATTTTTATTATAGCTGTAGTTTTGATGGTCGGAATTTTTATTTACAAACAAGGCATGAATAAAGGAACAGAAGTTAATGTAGTTTCTTTGAGTCCTACTCCAACAATCGTCCCAACTGCGACTGTTGCGGCAATAGATCTATCAAAATATGAGATTTCTATATTGAATGGAAGCGGAATCAGCGGGGAAGCATCAAAACAAAAAGAGAGTTTGGAGGCAAAAGGATTTACAGTTTCAACAATCGGCAATGCTGGAAATTCCGATTATACGGCAACTATTATTCAGGCAAAAAAGGAAGTTGATAAGGCTTTCTTAGATAAATTGAAAAGCGTATTGGAATCATCTTTTGTTCTTGGGAATCAAGAAGAATTGCCTGAAGATTCTGACTCCGACGTAATTGTGATTTTGGGTAGTGAAACGAATTAGTTTTGGTCTTCTTTTGATCGTAGCAATTTTAGGAATATTTTTTATTTCAAAAAATGTTGGTTTACAAAAGGAAAAAGTAAAAGAAAAACCCCTTGCCAAATATACTTTTGAGAGACTAAGAAACACTAAATTTACTCCATCTCCTATAATGTTGGACAAGGATTTAAAGCAAAATGATAATTATATTTCTCAACTGTTTTATTACAATGTCAGGCAAACAATAGATGGAAAAAGCCAATATAAAAAAGTAAGCGGGCTTATAAATGTTCCAAAACAGCAGGGGACATATCCGGTTATTGTTATGATGCGAGGATTTGTTCCGAAGGAAATTTATTCAACTGGGATTGGTACGCAAAGAGCTGGAGAATTTTTTGCTCAAAATGGTTTTATAACAATTGCGCCAGATTTTTTGGGATATGGAAAATCAGATAATCCATCAAGAAATTCAATCGAGGAAAGATTCCAAACCTACACAACCTCACTTAGTCTTTTGTCGTCTATGCGCAATTTAAATACGGGTCTTGATGCGAGTTATTCGGGAAGAATAAAAGCAGATCTAAGCAAAGTTGGAATATGGGCGCACAGTAACGGCGGGCAAATTGCACTATCTGTTTTGGAAATAACAGGCAAAAATTATCCAACAGTTTTGTGGGCACCTGTTTCAAAACCATTCCCATATTCAATATTATATTTTACTGATGAATTCAATGATCACGGAAAGGCACTTCGCAAAGTTGTAGCAAATTTTGAGGATGATTATGATATTGAATTGTATTCGCCCAGTAATTTTTATTCCCGGATAAATGCGCCAATAGAAATTCACCAAGGGACAGCAGACGATGCAGTGCCTCTCAAATGGTCAGACAAACTCGTGAAAGATTTGGAAAAATTAGAAAAAGATGTAGAATACTTTGTTTATCCAAATGCGGATCATAATTTACTACCTGGTTGGGAAACAGCAATTCAAAGAAGTTTGGATTTTTATAAACAAAAACTGCTATAATCCAAAATATGTTTAAAATACAGAAATTTGATTTTCTGGTTTCGGTTTATATATTTTGCATCTGCGTTGCAGAGTTGATGGGCGGAAAAACATTTCCGCTTGCCACAATTGGTACCTTCAAATTAAATGCCAGTGTGGCAATTTTTGTTTTACCATTAATTTTTACAATCAATGATGTAATTACTGAGGTTTATGGAAAAGAAAGAACAAGAAGTGTTATTAGATCAGGCTTGTTGATAATCTTTTTAATTTTCGCATTTTCAATACTCGCGACCAATCTTCCTCCTTCCTTAAGATTTCAAAAAACAGAAAGCGCTTATGATATGATTTTTGGACTGTCAGCAAGAATTGCGGCAGCATCACTGACCGCATTTGCATTAGCAGAGTTTATGGATGTTTTTATTTTTGTAAAAATAAGAAAGTTATTTGGGAAAAAAGCATTATGGTTTCGCAATAACGCATCTAATTTTGTTTCTCAATTTGTAGATACTTCTGTTTTTATGTTTTTAGCTTTTTACGCATTTGATAAAGCTTTTGGCGATAATTTTTCTTTTTTAGTTAGTTTAATTCTTCCGTATTGGTTATTAAAATGCTCGATGTCTATTATCGAGACCCCTCTTGTTTATCTGGGAGTAAAATGGCTTAAAAAAGATAAAAAATGAAAGTCGTAATGGTTGCCGTTTCCTCCCTAAACGGAAAAATCACAAAAGGAAACGACCCCGATATATACTCTTGGACTTCCAAAGAAGACTCCAAATTATTTTTCTCATTAATCGAGAAGAATAATTTAATTGTGATGGGAAGCAAAACTTATGAGTCAGTCCGAAAGATTATTAAACACAAGAAGAATAAGTTAAGAGTTGTTTTAACAAGAAACCCGGAAAAATATATAGGAGAAGCAATTAAGGAAATTTTGGAATTTAGTAATGAAACTCCTTTGCATCTTGTTAAGAGATTGGGAAATAAAGGATATAAGAAAATGCTGCTTGTTGGTGGCGCAACTATTAATAGATTGTTTTTAAAACATAAGTTAGTTAACGAATTATATATAACACTGGAACCCAAAATCTTCGGTTCCGGAAGAAATTTAATAAGCGAAGAAGACTTCAACATTCAATTGAAACTAATGAATATAAAAAAATTAAATCCCCAAGGAACTTTACATTTAAAGTATATCATTTCGCTATAGCTATTCCGATTCCGTATCGTCAGATTTTATTTAATTTAGCTATATGATTCCAAACAGCGATCGCATGATAAAATCATATAGCTAAATTTGTTTTAAGAGATGATATAATTTAGTTATGGATGATAATAATTTAAAAAAATGACGGAGGAGGAGTGGAAGAAGAAGTTAACGCCGGAACAATACTCTGTTTTAAGAGAGAAAGGGACAGAAGCCCCTTTTACAGGTAAATTTTACAAGAATTTTGAGAAGGGAATGTATGTTTGCGGTGCCTGCGGGCAAGAGCTTTTTGCATCGGATACTAAATTTGATAGTGATTGTGGGTGGCCAAGTTTTGACAGGAGTTTGGAAGGCAATGTAGAATTTGCAGATGATAATAGTCTGGGAATGCGTCGCACAGAAGTTTTGTGTAGCAATTGTAAAGGCCATCTGGGTCATGTTTTTGATGACCCTTCGGCAGGCTCAGGGCAAGCTACAGGAAAGAGGTTTTGTATTAACTCAATTTCTTTAAGTTTTAAACCTCAAAAATAAATTAACGTTGTTGTTATGTGTATGAACTTTTCCTATGACTGCCGTCCATCAAATACATACTAGGATCGGTTCCTCTTTTGGTTCGTACCCCAATTTCATATGGCCTATGTCTCATTGTTTGTTCTCCTTCCGCTTCAGTTATGTAAAAATTCCTAAGGGTACCTTTTGCTAGCGTAAGTATTTCTTCCGGTTGAAGACCATCTTTCAATACTTGATCTCTGGAAACTATACTTCCCGATGTTAAAGCGAGAACATGCTCTACGAGTTTCTCGAATTTCTCTTCACCCAATATCTTTCTCAATGGTAGATTCTTACGTATGCCTGCAGTATAGTCAGCTAGCCTTGACATATTATAGCCGGATTTAATTTTTATAACTAATTGTTTTTCACGTTCTGTAAAATCAGCTTCCTTTTTTTCATATTCGACCTTAGTGAATGTTCGTGTTTTCATTTTGGCCTTCTCTTTTGCATCTAGTTCTGGATAGACAGGATCAGAGGAAAAATCTATTCTTGGATTTGCATTCAAAATACTTATTTGCGTGTCGGAATAATTCATTAGTTGTTGTAATTTTGCTCGTAGAAATGTTTTTTTCTCCAATAATCTTATTCTTGCTTGTTCTTGCTTACGTTCTTTTATAACAGTTTCTTTAATAGCTAATATTTTATCTACAACTTCGGGAACTTTGGGATTACCTTCTAACTCTAGGTAAGCAGCAAAAGCACCTTGAGCGGTTTGTATAGCTCTTTCTATTTCTTCTTCGGATAAACCATTCTTTTTAGCTTTTTTATTTGCTAACTTTAGGTGGTAGGCAGGATCACCAATATTTTGTTTAATATAATAAGCTGCATCAGCAAACTCAACTGAAGACTTGACGAAGCCATTACTCTCTCCTTGCATAAACAATGTTTTCCTAACGAAATCTCTTATTGGAGTAACTGTGTCTGGTAGATTTTTTCCAGGCTCAAATCTCTCAACCATAATAAGCGTTATTATACCATAAATAATCAATTGAACTTTTTTATCAATTCAATTACTTTACTTATCGTGCTTTTGTCAAAGAGAATTTTGTGGTGGCCTTTTATTGGAATTTTGATATTGGTAGCTTCTTGCAAAAAACTTCCTTTATCTGACCAGACATGATTATCGAACTCAGGCATTACAGAGATAATTTTTGAATTTACTTCTTTGTGAAAATTTAACTCTTGAAGTATTTGACTTTTTGGCATAAGATCTTTAAAAGATTTTCTAGGAGATGTTCTTGCGAGTCTTGAGCCAGAGAAAGGAGTGGCTATCGCAATTAACCCTTTTATTTTGTTATCTTTATTTTCGTAAATTAGACAATATTTGCCAATTAATCCTCCTTTGCTATGTCCAACAATTATTGTCTTTTCCAAATTATTTTTATCAATTATTTCTCTAATAATCTTGGCAGAAGTTGGGATATCGGAAAAATTAAATTGCAATTTGGGAGCTATATAGACAGGATGCCCCTTACGGGAAATACTATCTCCCAAATTTTTTAAAAATCCCCATTTATTTGAAATTCCCGGTATTAAGATTATTGGAACTTTTCCTTTTACAACAAAATTCAGATAGTGTCCCGGAGGATTTTTGTACAAGAGCATTAACAGATATCCACGAAATAAATAATAATAATCGACAATCCAATAAATAATTTTTTTCATAGATACACTATATCTAAGTATAGGCTATTTATAATTAGAAGGGACAATCTTGTCTAGCTCTTCGTAGACTATTCTACCAACCTCCCTATAATTTCCTCCTGCTTTTTTCATTAGCTCCTGATTTGTGAGGCAAGCACCTATATTGATGTTATATTTTTTGAAAAGATTAAGTCCTCTTACTTTTTTTTCTGAATAATCATTCACTCCTTCAATACCAAGTCCCATAAACAAAAATGCAAATTTTTCAATACGTCTTTTTTTGGCGTATGCAATAATAGTTCCAACAATAATTGATTCATTAGGTTCTCCTAAGGTTCCTTTCCTTTCTCCTTGAGGCGCTAGAATAACAATTCCCCCAAGTCTTAGTATATCTAAAGAGGCATTAAGATATTCTTGTTTGCCTTCAGACTTTTCGCGGCCGTCATGTTTTCCTTTCTTAACAGTATTTTCCGTAACAATTGGGCTAAAGGTAACATCAATAAGTTTTCCAACCTCGTGATACGAAGGTTTATCTACATGATAAGCGATTGGAGCAGTAATCTTTTTGCTTCCCATTACGTTATGTTTGAAAATTTCATTGATTGTAAGGGGAGGATCTTTTAAAGAGAAGTGATTAATTATAACTATTAACCCAAAGCCCTGCCGTAAGGCTTCCTTTGCTTTGTCAATTCCATGATGATTGTTGAAAGTTTCAGATCTCAAAATTGTAGAACTAAGCGTTGTTGTTGTTATTTTTCTGACGACGTGTTTAAGAAAGCCAATATTCGCGCCTTTTTCTGCTTCTGCTTTGACCATAATATCGGATTATAGCACAAGGTAAATTTTGATATAATACAATTTATGGATTTGGGAGCAATTATTTTAACCATTCTTGGGCTTTCACTTTTTGAAATCATAACGAGTATTGATAATGCGATTATCAATGCGGAAGTACTAAGAGGTATGACTCAAAGAGCCAGACGTTGGTTTCTTCTGTGGGGTTTTCTTTTTGCCGTTTTTGTGGTTCGGGGTCTTTTGCCACTTCTTATTGTTTGGATTGCAAATCCCCAGATTGGAATAATTGGCGTATTTTTTGCAGCTTTTTCTCAGGATCCTGCAATAGCTGAGGCAATTGAGGCAACATCCCCTTTACTTCTTTTAGGCGGAGGAGTATTTTTGGTTTTTCTATTTTTCAATTGGTTATTTCTAGAACCTAAAAATTATGGTTTAAGAGGGGAACGATTCTTTCAAGCTCAGGGAGCATGGTTTTTTGCTATTGTTTCCATTCTGCTTACGGTTATCGTATGGTTTGCCCTTCAAAGGGATCCCATGCTTGCATTTGCGGCAGTCGTAGGCTCTACAACATTTTTCATCATTCATGGGTTTAGGCAATTTGCAGAAGAACAAGAAAGAAAACTTATCAAGGGAAACATGTCGGACATCAGTAAGATTGCTTATCTTGAAGTTTTGGACTCAACGTTCTCGATAGACGGAGTCGTAGGAGCATTTGCTTTTACATTTTCAATACCATTAATACTTTTAGGAAATGGCTTAGGAGCATTGGTTCTTCGAAAGCTGACAGTCAGCAACATTGAAAGAATAAAAAGATATAAATATTTAAAAAACGGCGCAATGTATTCGATATTGTTCTTGGGAGGAATAATGATACTGGATAGCTTCGGATTCCATATTCCACATTATGTTTCTCCAGTAATTACATTTGGAACTGTAGGCTATTTCTTCCTCAAATCCAAAGCCGAGATTGTTTGAGCGTATAGCCCAAACGATTTAATTGCTATAATTAGCAAATGCGAACACTAAAGATTGCGTTAATTGTTGTAGTTTTGTTAGCTATCTTTTTTAAGTACGAAGATCTTCCAACTTTAAAAACAACTGTGGATAAGGAATTACTTGGCACAAAAGGGACATATGCCATCTACATAAGAAATCTAAAAACAGAAGAGAAATATACTCTTAATGGCGATTTAGTCTTTGAACCAGGAAGTTTGTACAAACTTTGGGTTATGGGAGCTATTTTCGAGAAGATTAAAAGAGGGGAGCTTGAAGAAAACGCAATTCTTGAGCAAAAGATAGATATTTTAAATCAAAAATTTGAAATCGGCTCAGAGGAAGCGGAACTTACAGGAGGTACAATTTCTCTTGCTGTTAAAAGTGCCTTAGAGCAAATGACAACAATTTCCCATAATTACGCAGCTTTACTGTTAACAGAAAATGTTGGGGTTTCAAAACTCAAGATTTTCTTAGAACAGAATGGATTTAATAAATCCAACGTAAATCCTCCTAAAACAACTGCAATAGACATTGGTTTGTTCTTCGAGAAACTTTACAGGGGTGAGTTGGTAGGCAAAGAGGAGTCTAAAAAGATGATTGAAATTATGAAAAAGCAAAAACTCAATGAAGGCTTGCCAAAATATTTGCCTAAAAACATACAAGTTGCTCACAAAACAGGGGATATTGGATGGTTCAAGCATGATGGAGGAATTGTTTTTCCTCCAAAAGGAGATTATATAATTATTGTTATGTCTAAAAGCAATTCCCCGAGCGGTGCTCAAAAGCGAATCGCCAGTGTCTCAAAAGCAGTTTACGAATATTTTGAAAAAAGCAAAAATTAGTTCATTATAATTGGTTTGATTTTTTTCTGAGCATTATATTTCGTATATAAATAATAAGCGCAAAGAATTGTCCCACAATAAATACGGGATCGCCTCTTTTGATTGCATAAATTAGAATCAATATTGCTCCAATTATACTCAAATACCAAAAGCTCATCGGAATAACACTCTTCTTTTGCTTTTCTGAGTGAAGCCATTGAACGCCAAATCTCATCAAGAAAATCATCTGGGCAAAAAACCCAAAAAGAGTCCAGTAGTCAAGATGTCTTAATAAGTCCATACTATTATTATAGCGCTTTTTAGTGATAAAATATTAAGGAAATGAAGATTTATACATGTTCGATGCACCCGGAAATTCAGAAAAATAAACCCGGTAAATGTCCTATTTGTGGAATGAATCTTGTGGAAAAAGATTCTGTCAAAAACTCCGAAAGCATGAAATCTTCAAATAATTACACTCCTTTGGTTGTAGTAATCAGCATGATTTTATTGATTACAATCACGATTTCTTTAAAAGATTATTTTAGCGGAAGTTTTGTTCTTTCGAAAACAATTTCTTATTTTATGATTGGGTTTTTTCTAACTTTTTCAGGGTTCAAACTCATGGACCTTAAAGGATTTGCAGATGGTTATTCGACTTATGATTTGTTGGCTAAAAGGGTTTTTTCTTATGGATATATTTATCCTTTTATTGAACTTTTTTTTGGATTGGCAATGATTTTAGCGCCTTTTTCAAAATCGCTTTTATTTTTTGAATTTTTTGTTATGAGTTTTAGCGGATTGGGAGTGGCAATAAAACTTATTAAGAGAGAAAAATTTCAATGCGCGTGTCTGGGAACATTTCTAAAAGTTCCGTTAACAAAAGTGACTCTTGTTGAAGATTTTGGTATGGCAATTCTTGCTGCAGTGCTATTTTTCCTCACGGGGAGATAAAATTCCCCAGCACCATTTTGAATTTGCCTATTGCATATGTTAGAAAGACTTGACATACTTTATCTAGGCAGAAAATCTGCCTATGGAAAACAATAATTCCTCCGAACATTCTCGCAAGAGGAAAGCTGCAATTTTTTGGGGCAAATTTATCAAAATCCTGACCATAAAATTTATTGTTGTTTGTACACTTGTTCTTTTTCTTTTATTCTTTACAGTATCTTTTGCTGAGGCTCCGATCCACGCACTTATAGCTCAAATTAACAAGCCCAAGCCTATAACTCAATCGTCCCAAACTCTGCCGGCAGATATCCAAAAGACAATCGAGAATCTGGCGAGACAGGAAATCAAAGAAGAGCAGGCTGTCGCAAATCTGCCCGTAAATATTTCTATTAATTCCACATTGGGAGAATCTAAAGAATCAAGTATCCAACCTTTGATTGATGCATTCACCGCAATAACAGGCAGTCCGGTGGACAAAGCGGAAGTGAGGATTTCTAAGGTTGATAGATTGATTAAGGAGTTGGTGAACCTTTTAACAAAAGACAAGTCAGACTTAGCAGTCAATAAAGCTGTAAATATTATTCAGGACATCGGGAGAGAAACAGACGCGGTTGTAATGGACAGAAATGTTCAAGCTAATAGAGATGTTTTAAGACTTCTGATAGAACAGTACAATAGACTGCAGTTAATTATTCAGCAGCTGGAAGATAAACTTCCGACCAAAGCTTATCTGGAAATTGAAGATGCCAGACAAAAATATCTGGTGGTGACAGCCACAGCATCAATAAATGCAGCACCAAATTTGGACGCAGTGCACAACATTGCGCTTAAGGAAGTGGAGAGAGTTGTAGGAAAAGATTTTGCGCAAATTAAAGCAATTGAAATTATTTCAGATTTTGAAGCAGGATTATCATCTCTGGCACGCCAAAAGCTGATAGCATTGGAGAAACAATTGGCTTTGGAGTTTGAGAAAAATATGCTCAAGCTTCCAAAGGATGTCAGAAACAGAAGGCTTGCAAATTTCATAAATTATTCTTTTGGCAACCCTCTAAATCAGGCTGAGTCTTTTGAGAAAATGAAAAGCTTTGTTAATGATAGGGAAATAATTTTGGGATTGGACTCTCTTAAGACACTTGCTTTAAAAAGATTGGAAGATAGAATTTTTGAGATTGACAGTCAGGATCTTCAAAATAAATTTTTGGAATTAAGCCTCAAAAGACCGGAAGACTTAAAAGTTTTGGCCCAGTTACAGCTGGATGTTTTGGCATCCAATGACCAGAATAAAATTAAAAAAATTGTGGATTTGAAAACAGTTTCTTTAAAGAAAATTGTTGAGCTTTTTGGAAATAAAAAAACTTTGGACGAATATTTTGGTGGTGATTCAATAAAAAATGCAGATCTTTTGGAAGTGTCTGTTGTAAGCCAACTTTCCGACATTCTCAATAATTCTGACATCAAAAATATCAAGAAAAAAACTTTGCAAAGTTTTGCGGCAAATATCAGAAAAGCAAATTTCCAAACGCATGAGCGATCGACTTACAACGCTGTTTCTGAAAATGCCGATGTACGGTTGCTTTTTCCTAATCCTCAAGCAGTGTTACTTTTAGAAAACATCAAGAGTCAATTAGATCTTAAAGATAGGCCGGTGATTGCTATCGCTCAAAAATCAATAGCCAACCTTATCTCTCAAAATCCAAAAGTTTTAATTAAGGACGATCGGCAAAAATTATATGAGAAAGTTCAACAAATTACACAAAGTATTTTTACAGCAGAAAATCAGACAAATTTAGAAAAAGACTTGCCTCCGGAGATTCGAAAGGAAATCTCTTTGCTTAGAAAAACGCTTGGCAAAAGAAATATTCCCAAAATCGCAACACCCACGGGTGTAATTCTGCCCAGGATTGCAAAGCTCTCCGATAATGTAGAGCAGGCAATAATTCTGGCTGCAAAAGCAAGAATAAAGGATAAAGAGAAAAGTCAGGAAGCGAAATTGGATTTAACTGTTTCTGCAAAGGACTTAGGAGTGAGCACTCCTATTATTTTGCCAGACAGCCCTTTGTACAAAATAAAATCAATCATAAGGCTTTTGCAGTTGGCGATCACTTTTGATCCCTTAGCAAAAGCAGAGCTTCTAATACAGCAAGATAATCAAAAGACTTTGGAGGCAGCGGAACTAATTCGCGAAAATAGTTCTTTGATAGCTGTAAATAAATCTTTGGGAGTTTTAAAGGAAATAGAGGATGATTTTGCGAGACTCAAATCTCATGCAAATGATTTAGCCAAACTTAAAAAAGAAAATCCGCAAAAGGTTGATAGCTTGATTGATCGCATTATTGCCAATGGTTTAGCGAGGCAAACGGTTTTCTCGGCAATTGAGGATAAGGTGTATGGAGAAGATTTTGTAAGAGTTGAAAAAATTAGAACCGGCGTTCTTAAAAATGGCATTGATACTCTTTTGAAGTTGTCCGATGGAGATGCAGGAATTCTGGTTACCAAACTTGAGCAGGCTGTAAATAAAAGTACGGGAAGCAAGTTCAAGGAATTAAAAGCGATAGAATTGCTTGTTGAAATCAAGCGTTTTCAACCTGAAAAAATCGGATTAGTTATAGCAGCGTCCCAAACTAAATTGATAAAAAAATTCGAAGCAAAAATCCTCGAAATAAAACAAAAAGAGCGAAATGCGGAATTACTTTCATATGTAGACAGTTTCTCGGGTAATCCTGTTAGGCAATTTGAAGCATTGGATAGTTTGAAAAAAGACTTTACTAATCCTTCAACAAAGCTTTTAGCAGAAGCCTTGAAAGACGCTGCTATCGAAAACTTAACGGATAGAATTGCAGAGATAACAGATGCCTCCATTCAAAAGGAATTTGTTGATGCTATTGTGGGCAATAGGCCGGAGGATTTAAAAATTATCTTAGATATTGAACTGAGAAAAGAAACACCGCAAATATTAGGTTTGCCCCAAACAGATATTGAACAAAAGATCGGGGATATAAAATCTGTGATCGAAGAGAATATTGTCGATACTTACAAAGACGATGCAGAAGCTTTGGCCCAAACAGATTTTATTGAGGAGACAATCAAAACACCCGATATTATAGATGTTAAAGTGGCGCAGGAATTATCAGACATTTTTTCCCGTACTCCTGAAGTTTCTTCTGAGGTAATTAATCTTGTCCAAAAAACAGAAAACACAATCGTCAATGAATTTGGTAATGCTGTTGCGCAAATCCCTACAACGCCTTTGGAAGCAATCGATGTTTTGGTGCCAGTCCCGCAAGTTTTGGCAGAACTTGTTGAATTGAAAGAAGAAGCTAAAACTGCGAGTGATAAGGCAGAGATTGACTTGGCAATTAAGGAAGAACTTAAATTGATAGAAGAACATTTGGCTCAAGTCGCCGATCCTTCAACTGTGCAAGCAACAATTGACCAATTAACTACAGATCCTGTAATTATTAAGATTATTGAGGAAGTTGGAGGAAAAGATTTGGTTCAGACAATTGAGGATAAAGCGCAAGAGGTTGAAGTAGTTGCGGTTTCGAATAATTCAGCTTTGCAAACAACTGTTAATCAGATCGAACAGGAAATTTTCCAAGCTCCAGTTAATAATCCTTCAACGGTCGAACAAACATTGCCACAAGCTGTACAAGAAGAAATTCAAACAGTTAAGCAGGTGGTGCCAGTTGAGCAAATTCCTCAAGTTAATGTTTCGGTACAGGTTACAGAACCACAAGCGCCGGTATCGGTTCCCACCTCTGTTCCAACTTCTGTTCCTGTAGGGCAACCAACAAGTGCTCCAGCGGCTCCAGCCGCGCCTCAGGCGCCGGCAGTTCAAGCTCCAGTTCAAGAATCAGCACCTGCACCTGCAGTGCCAGGTTTATAGAAAGGAGGTGATAAAAATGGGAATATTAGAATTTATAATTGGTGGATTAATCATAGTTTGGTTATTGGGATTTTTTCTTCATATAGCCGGAGGGCTTATCCATATATTGTTGGTTTTGGCAGTAATCTTAATAATAGCCAGACTTTTAGGATTCCATATCTAAAATAGGACAACAGGTCGAAAGAAAGGAGGTAATAATCTATGGATTTGATGTTGTTATTGAAATCTTTGGGTACGGGTTTTGCTGTAGGAGTAGTATTTGCAGTAGTAAAATTGCCAATTCCCGCCCCGCAGGAATTAGCAGGAATTGTTGGTATTTTGGGAATTTTCCTGGGATTTGTTGTCGTAAAAATGTTTATTCACTAGAAGGTAAAATTCTCCAATCCAACGTATTAACTATAAAAAGTACTTGTAATTTTATTAAAAACTTGACAGAATTATTCTAAATAATTATTTCTACACATGAATAAAAGGAAGTTTTTTTTAATTTTACCATTATTGATAATTAGCCTACTTTTTGCTTATCGTTATTTTCTGGCAGATTTAGTAACTCCTTTAGTAGCCGGTATCAAGATACACAAGCAAACTATACTTCCGGTAGATATTGAGCAGGCAATTGAAAAATTAGCAAAACAATATTTGAAAGAAGGTTACGATCCACAGATTATAGATTTGGATGTTGAAGCTGACCCGGAAGATGTGCATGTTATCAAAAGTAAAATCCTGCCTGATAATCCTCTATATCCTCTAAAGGAGATTGACCGTTCGATAAAAGAGTTCTTTACTTTTGATCCGCCAGCCAAAGCCTACATTGTTTTACGCCACAGCCAATGGGAGATGTTGGAATCAATCCTATTACTCAAACAGGCTGTTAATGAAAAAGACGTCAATGTAAGAACTAAGAAAGTTGAACAAGCAGCTTTAACCCTAGAAAAAGCAAAAAAAGAATTTAAAAGAATTGCTGATTTGGCCAATTCCATTCGGGACGGCCATCCGGTTGAGGCAAAATTAACCGATGAAGTTGCCGGAAGGTATGCAGCAGAATGGCTTTCTTATCAGCTGATTTTGGAAAAAGTACAGGACAGTCTAGATGACAAGTCTCTACTTAGAATTGAAAAGGCGCGCCAGATAGACTTGGAAGCTTTTTCAAGGATATTGTTAAAGTCGGCAGGAGGCAATTCTCAAGCCTTGGCTTTGGAATTATCTTATGAAATCCAATCTCAATCGGGTACCGATCATAGTCTCATTCGAACTATAGAAATTTTGCAGGAGTTGGAAGATGTTTCACCGGAACAGGATAAATTATCCATTAGGATTGCGCAGTTTATGCTTGCCAGGACTTTTGAAGAGAATCTCAATCGATTGAGTAAAGATGAGCATGATAAATTAATTCTTTCTTTGATTCAGAATATTAAGGGAAATCCTTTAAAGCAATTTCGGGGTTATGATCGGATGAAGCGATTTTTTAAATCCCGGGAAACGGTTCTTCTGGCCGAAATTCTCAAATCCACAGCTCTAACAGATTTAGAGCAAAGAATTCTTAGTCTAACCGATCAATTTTCTTATGAGCAGTTCATTCAAACCGGAATAAAAAATGGACTTGATGATTTGAGAGTATTAGCCGCCTTGGATTTCAAATTGACTCTTGATCCAAAAGCGGACATAAATTTGAAGGATCGGGTTGCGAAAATTCATACTTTGGTAGATAAAGTAATTATCGCCCGATTATTAGAGAATCCAGATCGTTTAAAAAATAGCTCTTTTGCCAAACGGGTTGCTAATGCTGCGGACTTATTAGATGTAAGGGTGATTAATATTTTAAGCAGAGCCCTGTCACAAAACAGCAATTTGGACCCAGGCCTTAAGCCGGTACTTAACTCTATGCAGCAAAATATTCTTAAATATATAACTAACAAATACAAAAAATCAGCGAACGCTAACAATCCACAGTTGGCTTCAATTTTGAATGATCTTGTGGATAAAAAATTGGCTACAAATCAGGAGTTGTCTTTGGAGGCTGCAGTTAGGGCGGAGCAGTTAATAGATAATGCACTATCTGATCAAACTAATCCAACACCCCAGACTGTGGAACAAGTTATTAGCGATCTTGACAAGAATTCGGCAGTAGGGGAAGCGGTTGCGCCTATGCCCGTAGAAACTGAACTGGAAAATGTAAGTCAAACTATAGAAGTTGTTGACAGTTCCAATCAACATGAGCATATAACAGCCAAAACAGAGCAACTCATAGAAGAAATTTTCTCTTCCCGCAACCATGAAACTCCGGTAGAAATGCAACTTCCTCCCGGCATCCAAAAAGAGATAGAACATCTTAAAAACGCAGTTGATGAAATTCCTGTTATTCAGACTCCAGCTCCTCAAGTTACGCAGCCGGCTCCTACCGAAGCAGTACAGCCTACATCAGGATCTAGCAATAATGGGAATAATAGTGGTAACAGCAGCGATAATAGCAATAAACCAGACAAAGATAAAAAAGAAAAATAACCTCTTAAAATTCCTAAAATTCACCAACACCCTCTTTTGAATTTTATACGCTTAAATTGTGTAGATTAAATTTTCAAAGCTGTCTTGACAACTTGCGTGAGATAATTTATCATAGGTATTAATTTAATAAATCAAGAGTGATGGGGAGACCCCGCTAATTCTTACCGTTCGCCTTTTCAGTCGCCTAAGGCGACACGGCTTACGGAGCGAATCTGCGGGGCGGGGGTTTTGGCCTCCTGATCCATCCAGCAACCGACTTCAGTCGTCCTGAGCTTGTCGAAGGACCCTATAATACGGTGCTAAACCCAACCCTTGTTAGGGGAAGGATTTCTGGTTTTTTTTGTTTGACCTCTCTTTAACAAGAGAGGTTTTTTATGAAAGAAAACTTACAAATTGGGCATGAACAACATCAAGAGTTTGCTCGACTAAGAAGACAAGTAAGGGCAATGCAGCGTCAAAATCTGGTTCCACCACAAAATATGCTCGAGCAACTAGTAGTGCTTGATGGTTGGTTATCAAAAAACAATCCAAGATGGATAACAAATTTCCCAGCCTCAAAATTTCCCAAAAAAGTCTAATTACAGAATTAACAGGTGCAATGATCTTCAGCTTGACCACATCCTGTACATTTTGGCATGCAGTGCCGATCGGATGGAGGTTCTCCATGCGTATGATGTTCATCATGCATGTCGGATTCTGCTCCACAAATAGAACATTTATAACCCTTTGCTTCCATGTCGCATTTTGCGCATTTCATTTTCTCACCCCCTTTCAGAAATTTATAACATAAGTTTATTCTTGGTGTCAACAAGAAAACTTTTTGCGGGGAGGTAAAATTCCCCAAACCCTAATTTTTTTAGAAGAGTAGGAAGATAAGAGTTCCGAGAATTGTAAGAGCAATACCTACAGCTCCCATCTGTACAACATTTTCTGTACCTACGGAGGGCAATGCAGGGTGAGATGTGGGAGTTGGGAATGGCGTTGAAGTTGGTGAAACGACGATATTCACAGTTATGGGGGTCGGAATACTAGTTAATGTAGGCGATGGAGGAGTTGTTGGTGTGGGGGTAGAAGAGGGGACTAAAGTAGGTACTGGAGTGAAAGTTGGTGTTAATTCTGGCAATGGTGCTGTAGTTGGAGTAGGAGCTACAGCGACGCTACATGCGATTCCTGTCTCACAGGCTCCCCATCCCGCTAAATTACTTTCTCCAGGCTGATCGCTCCATTTACAACTTGATCCATCATTAACGGATTTTCCATCTATGCTATTTATTTCAAGATCTATTTGATAGCTTCCACATGCTCCTTGAGTAGACGAGCGTGAGGTAGAAATAATTTTACTTTCTCCAGGACCAATAGTAACAGTTTCTTCTCCCATTACTTGCTCATTATCACTGCAGAATGTTCCTGAGGGGACATTAGCATATTCACAAAAATTTGATAATAATCTATAGCCATAGGTATGTGAGCTTGAGACATCTAGATTTTGAACAGTAAAAGTGGTTGAATAAGTTGTAAATTCTTGTGATTGTCCTGGCCCAATATTTTTACATACTGCATCAGGAGCGTTAGTAGTATCGGTAACGCTTACCTGTAGTGAGTTACAGGTTCGGGTTTTGCTTACAATTGCCTCTTGTTCTAATTGCTGTTTTTGTTGTACTTGATATAAAGTTATGGGAAGACCAACCAAAAAAATAATTACTATTAAAATTATGAGTAATCTTTTTTTTGTTAGACTAAAACGATTCATAACATTATATTAAGTATAACTAACTACATATGTCAACGCCTTTTAATCGCTGTTGATTATTCATCTGTTCAGATTCCAACTCATTCAGCCCTTGACACTTATTATTTAATAATATACATTAATAATATCAACTATGTTCAGTGGTAGATTTAGATACATATTCTTTGCTTCTTTTCTGATTTTATTTTCCTTGGGAAGTATTTTTTTATCCCAAGCAGATTTCAAGGTAGAGGCTCAAGGAAGATCAGATCTTATCCCAAATGATTTTATTGTCGTATTAAAAGACAATGTTGGAAATCCTCAAGACATTGCCAATGAAATGGCACGTATCCACGGTCTTTCTATTGAGCATGTTTATTTTAGTGCCCTTAAAGGGTTTTCAGCGACAATCCCTCAAGCAAGACTTAATAAAATAAAAGATGATAATCGAGTTCAATTTGTCTCGGAAGACAGGGCTGTTGAGGCATTTGCTCAGACGTCTCCAACCGGAGTAAATAGGATAAATGCTCCAGCAAATTCTAATAAAGGAACAGGCGTTGGAGTGGCTGTTATTGATACTGGTATTGATTTAACCCATCCTGATTTAAAAGCTAACATCGTAGCAAGCTACAGCTGTATTCGAGGAAAGAGAACAGCTAATGATGATAATGGTCATGGTAGTCATGTCGCAGGTACAATTGCTGCCCTTAATAACAGCTCTGGTGTTGTAGGTGTTGCTCCTGAGGCAAAACTGATTGCTGTCAAAGTGCTTAATTCAGCCGGTTCAGGTACTTGGTCGGGGGTTATTTGTGGAGTGGACTGGGTTACTGCCAATGCTGTTAAATATAATATAAAAGTTGCTAATATGAGTTTGGGTGGCGGTGGTAGTAGCGATAATAATTGTGGAAATACGAATGGCGATGCCTTACATAGAGCAATTTGTAACTCAACAAATGCAGGTATTACCTACGCAGTTGCAGCCGGCAATAGCAGCGCTGATGCAAACACCTTTGTACCTGCTGCTTACAATGATACTGTGATTACGGTATCAGCACTTTCGGATTCTGATGGACAGTCAGGAGGGCTTGGATCACCTACGTCATATGGAGCAGATGATACATTTGCGAGCTTTAGCAATTATGGTAGTGTTGTTGATCTTGGTGCTCCCGGAGTTTCCATTTATTCGACATGGAAAGCTGGCGGATATAATACAATAAGCGGTACAAGTATGGCTAGCCCACATGTGGCAGGATCAGCTGCTCTCTATATTAAATCCCATCCTGGCTCTACATGGTCACAAGTACGAAATGGATTGGTCGCAGCTGCAGAAGCTCTAAATGCAGGTCATAGTGATCCTTCTGGGCTTCACTCAGAATCAGTCGTTAAAGCTGACAGTCTATAGAAATTCCAACAGAATGGCAGATAGATTTTTGGAGGAGGCATTGGATACCTTAATGTATAGTACGCTTTTTCAAAACGCCGCTCTGAAATAAATCATCTTACTGTGATATATCATACAGTGGAATAAATGGGCTTAAAAATTCTGCTATAATATTTTCGTTAAGAGATTATGAGAAAAATAATTGTACTGACTTTTCTTAGTCTTGATGGCGTTATGCAGGCCCCGGGCGGGCCAAAAGAAGATACATCAGGAGGATTTAAATATGGCGGATGGACGTTCCCGTATTTTGATGATTTTGCAGGTAAGATAATGGATGGGCAAATGGGAAGATCATTTGACCTTTTGCTTGGCAGAAAAACCTATGAAATATTTTCCGGATACTGGCCGCGCAATGAAGATAAATGGCCTGGCATCAACAGTGTAAAAAAGTACGTTGTCTCAAGAAAAAAAATCAAGCTTCCTTGGGAAAGATCGATTCTTATTAATAAAAATGTCGTTTCTGAAATTAAAAAACTAAAACAGGGAGAAGGACCCGAGCTTCAGATTTACGGAAGCGGAAATCTGGTTCAAACGCTTTTGAAGAATGATTTGGTGGATGAGCTTTGGTTAAAAATATTTCCAATTACGCTAGGTAAAGGAAAACGCTTGTTCGATAAAGGGACAATTCCGGCGGAGTTTAAACTAGTCTGGAACACAGTATCTCCGAAAGGTGTAATATTTGCCAATTATAAAAGAGCCGGGGAAGTCAAAACCGGTTCATTCGCATAATCACTTCTTATAATCTTAAAATTCCCCCAATCCAAAATTTGATAGGCTAGATTCATCCCGATTAATTTTTTTAAATTATGAAAATAAGTTACGATAAACAGATGGATGCCAATGTATATAGAATTAGCAAAAGGAAAATACGATGTAAGTCGGAAGATATCCGATTCTATTGTTGTGGATGAGGACAAAAAAGGAAAAGTTTTGGGAATAGAGATTTTGGATGCAAGTAAAAATATCTCGGCTTTTGATCCCCGCAAAACCAACATCACTATTTAAATTGACTCTTAAAAATTCTGCTATAATCTTATTTATGACAAATTTAAGCGTGGGAATTGTGGGATTACCAAACGTTGGGAAAAGTACTTTGTTTAATGCGTTGTTGAAAAAGCAGACGGCTTTTGTTGCGAATTATCCTTTTGCAACTATTGAGCCAAATGTTGGGATTGTGCCTGTGCCGGATCAACGTTTGAATAAACTTGCAGAAATTACAAAAGAAGAGGAAAAAATGGCAGAGTTGCCTCCAATTAAACCGGCAGTTGTCAATTTCGTAGACATTGCGGGACTTGTTAAGGGCGCTTCTGAAGGAGCGGGACTTGGAAATAAATTTTTGTCCCACATCCGCGAAGTCAGTATTATTTGCCACGTTGTCAGAGCATTTGTTGATGATAATATTATCAAAGAGGGAAGCGTAGATCCCAAATCCGATTATGAAGTTATTCAGACAGAATTAATTTTGGCAGATTTGCAATCGGTCCAAAGCGCACAAGGAAAAGTAAAAAGATTTACCAAAGAATCTGAAAAAACAGCAATCGAGAAATTATTCAAAGGATTAAATGAAGGAAAACCTGCAAGAGAGATTGTTTTGTCAGATGAAGAACGAGAATATGCAAAAACATTTTTTCTTTTGTCGGGAAAACCGGAAATTATAGTTTTAAATGTTTCTGAAAATGATTACGGTTCGGATAATTCGAAAATTATTAAAAAATATTCAGATTCGTTAGGAGTTAGCAGTGAGAAGTTAGTTGTTATTTCAGCAAAAATAGAGTCAGATTTGTCAGAGCTTTCTGAAGAAGAACAAAAACAATATCTTGCGGATTTGGGAGTTAAAGAATCTGGTTTGGAGCGTTTGATAAAAAAAGCGTATGCGACTTTGGGATTAATCTCTTTTTTAACAGCAGGAGAGAAGGAAGTCCGCGCCTGGACCATTAATAAGGCTATGAAAGCAGTTGATGCAGCAGGAGTTATTCATACAGATTTTATGAAAAAATTTATCAAAGCAGAAGTGGTTAGTTATTCTGATTTTGTGAACCTTAATGGTTGGAAAGGTGCGCGGGAAAATGGGAAAGCAAGGCTTGAAGGAAGAGACTATTGCATGCAGGATGGAGATATTGTAGAATTCAAAATCGGAGCTTGATATGTCTAGTCCTAAAGAGCGCAATCAGGGAAACTTATCATCTGGTATTAAAAGTGAATCTTTGGATTCTCCAGAATCAATCATCGGAAGCCCATTTAAAATCCCATCTATTGTAGGGCGAGGAAGCGGAAGGGGATTTACTTTTGACGGTCTCCATTTGCCCATAGGTTGGGAAAAGGCTATTCCAGATTTAAAGCAAATTGACTGGGAAGGATTTTATAGTTTCTTTGTCGCAGAATGCGAGCGGGAAGACCTTAAGCCAGGAAAAATTAGCGTAGATCGGAAAACAGGAATTATGACAGGCATTACCATTAAGAACAGACCAGAAGCGTCAATAAAAATGGCAAATGATTTTGATATGAAAGATGGAATTTATAAAGCGGAAAATGTAAACGATATTCATACAGCAATTAGGTTTCAAAGAACATCAGTTGCTTTTCTTTCAAGAGTCAATCAATTAATTGGATTAAAGGATAATTATTCTTATATTGATGGAAGACCAGGGCAATATTATTCCATGAATTTATTTATCCCTAAAGATATTTTAAAAGGTATTTTGAAAATGGAGGGATCAGTAACGAATGATTATTACAGAGAAAGATTCAAAATGCGGGCAAGTAATATTGCAGGCAGATTTGGGTTAACAGCAAATGATATTCATTTTAATAGTCAAGGTATACCAGACTCTTTTGGTATAGAGGAGGGTAATGGTTGTAATTATTATCTTGATCCAGACGGTCGAGATGGCACATATCACGGGCATAACATTGATACGCCATATCAAGCAGCAGTGCTGCATGGAATTGCCTCCTCCTTTATAAATGACATGATTCGCCGATCAAGGCAAAATAGTGGAGTTTAAGATTGGAGCATGAATGGACTTCTAAAACTTCGTAAAGAGCTAAATAAATTGGTAAATCCGCAGAAGGCAAAGGTTTTGCAGAGGTTTTTTAAAACCGGGAAGGGAGAGTATGGAGAAGGGGATGTGTTTTTGGGAATCACTGTTCCAGAGTCCAGAAAGATTTCAATTAAGTTTAAAACCTTGTCGTTTTTAGAAACTACACAACTTCTTAAATCCAAAATTCACGAAGAGCGTTTAATCGCTCTTTTAATCTTGGTAAATAACTTTTCCCACTTCGCTAAAGCTCCGAGGGACAAGCAGGAGAAGATTTATAATTTTTATCTTAAAAACACAAAATATATTAATAATTGGGATTTGGTAGATTTGTCTGCGGATAAAATAGTCGGCGGATTTTTGTTTCATTATTTGGGTTCGACTCATTCGCTCAATAACTCTTCAGAGCCTAGCGGAAACACAAGCTTAACTTATGAAAACAAATCAAAATCACCTGCTGCAAAGCTTTACAAGCATGGCTTAAGGGAGACGGTGAAGAGATCATTTCGTGAAGAGTCTCACCCTTCTATTTTATTAAAACTTGCCAGTTCTAAGAATATTTGGGAGCGAAGAATCGCAATGGTTGCAACTTATTATTTTATAAAAAATAAAAAATTTGATGCGACATTAAAAATCGCAGAAATTTTACTTAACGATAAGCATGATTTGATTCAAAAAGCAGTTGGTTGGATGCTAAGAGAAGTTGGCAAGAGAGATTTACAAACAGAAATTAAATTTTTAGACCAACATTACAAAAAAATGCCCCGCACCATACTCCGCTATTCCATTGAAAAATTCCCAAAGAAACTAAGGTTAGATTTCTTGACAAGATAAAGCTTGTTTTGCTATTTTCAATGTGATAAAATTAGGTCCAATGAGATCATACGAATTGATTTTGATAGCTAGAGGTTCTTTATCTGATGCCTTGAGAAAAAAGTTAGTTACATCTGTTAAATCCCTTTTAAAAGATTTAAAAATTGTGCAAGAGGACGAAATAGGCATGAAATCTTTGGCTTACAAGATAAAAAGAGAAGCTAACGGATTCTATTGGAATTTTAAAATAGAAGGTGAAAGTATCCCAGCTGATTTTGAGAAAAAACTTTTAGAGAATGACAATATCCTAAGACACTTACTGTTGAGAACAAAATAAAAGATTATGGCACGAAGCTTGAACAAAGTACAATTGATTGGTAATTTGACAAGAGATCCGGAGCTACGGTACACACCTAATGGTACAGCTGTTTGTTCTTTTGGTTTGGCAACAAACAGAAGCTGGAAAACAGATGCAGGAGAAAAACATGATGAGGCAGAATTCCACAATATTGTTGCCTGGAACAAGTTAGCAGAGCTTTGCTCACAGTTTTTGGTAAAAGGAAGAAAAGTATTCGTAGAGGGAAGACTTGCAACAAGAAACTGGACAGGTCAGGATGGGGCACAGAGAAATAGAACAGAAATAGTTATTTCAGACATGATTTTACTTGATAGCAATAGGCCAGCAACGACTGGAGTTGTTCCGGCGGAACAAGCAGAGTCAATGCCAGTCGCAGAGGAGACAAAACCCTCCTCCGCCAAGGCTATGGCGGACAAGTCGGAAGGGCAAGGAAAAACTGGAACACAGAAATCTGGAAAGAAAGAAAAATCTGAAGAGGTGCCAACGGCCGCCTCCGCCCCGATGAGCGGAGCTTCGGGCGAACTAAGAGAAGAGGTTGTTCCGGATGATATACCTTTCTAAATATGAAAAAAGTAATTAGAAAATCAAGAAAGAAATTTTCAGTTCCAAAAGTTTGTTTTTTCTGTGAGTCGAAAAAAGAACCTTCTTTTTGGGAAATGGGGACACTTCAGAGATTCTTGACAGAAAGAGGAAAGATTATTCCTTCCTCCCGAAACGGACTTTGCCTTAAGCATCAAAAAAGACTAGGTATCAGTATAAAGCACTCAAGGCACTTAGCTCTTATATCCTGATCTCTCCTGTTATATTTCTAATGTGTTACAATGGAAGTGTCTTCTCTTATGAGAAAAATAAAGCTTTTACAACTTGTTGTATTAATTATAATTTCGGTTTTAGTCGGTTATTATTTTGGTATTAACCATGTAAAAATCTCCTGGAACAACTATAAACCATCAATTTCCGTTATAAATAGGGAAGCGCCTCCGTCAGTTTCCAATGTTGACTTTTCTACTTTTTGGAATGTTTGGGATAAGCTTGAGTCAAACTACTATGATAAAACAAAACTTGATCCGCAGAAAATGTTGAATGGGGCAATTACAGGAATGACTGAAAGCCTTGGGGATCCTTATACAATGTTTCTTGCGCCTACGCAAAATACAAACTTTAAAAATGGTCTAGCCGGACAATTTTCAGGAATCGGCGCAGAATTGGGTACGAAAGAAAAACAAATTATAGTTATAGCTCCTCTTGATGAAAGTCCTGCCCAAAGAGCAGGTCTTAAGCCTGGAGATATGATACTCAAGGTTGATGGTGAACCAACATCTAATTGGACTTTGCCTTTTACGGTAGACAAAATCAGGGGACCCAAGGGGACAAATGTTACATTAACCATCCTACATAAGAATTCCCAAAAACCTCAAGACATAAAAATAGTAAGAGATACAATAACAGTAAAAAGTGTTACGGGATGGATAAAAAACGTAAAAGACATAGAAGGAATTAATATTTCAGAAAATCAGAACAATAAGATAGCCTATATTAGGCTTTCACAGTTTGGAGATTCGACGAATAATGATTGGATTAATATTATTGGTAAATTTAATCTGCAGATGCAAAGTGAGTCCGACATAGAAGGATTAATAATCGACCTTAGAAATAATCCGGGTGGATATCTTTCGGATGCGGTTTATATTTCATCTGAATTTTTAAAACAGGGCACGCCAGTTGTAATGCAGGAGACAGGTCTTGGAGTAAAAACTACGCTTTCTGTTACCAGAAGAGGACTTATGTATGAGATTCCTCTTGTTGTACTCATAAATAAAGGTAGCGCTTCAGCAAGCGAAATAGTATCTGGCGCATTGAGAGATAATAAAAGAGCAATTCTGATCGGAGAGACATCTTTTGGAAAAGGAACAATTCAGGAAGCTCAAGATTTGGGGAATGGTGCCGGTCTTCATGTAACTATTGCAAAATGGCTAACGCCAAACGGTACGTGGGTTAATGGTACAGGATTGAAGCCAGACATAGAAGTTATTTTTGATGAAAAAGACCCAAGCCGAGATATACAACTTGAAAAAGCTGTTGACCACTTGCTAAAATAACGAATATATAACATGAAAAAATTAATCTTGATTGTTATTCTTCTTATAGCTTTTCTTGGTGTTTGGAATGTAATAATTCATAATAAGAAAATTGAATTATCCACGGAAAAAGTTAAAATCGTTTCTGAGGAATCGGTTGTCATAGATATAGTTGACAAAGTTTCCCCTTCAGTTGTAACAGTTGGCATAGAACAAAAAATTGTTAATTTTGACCCGTTTGATATGTTTGCGCGTCCTCAAGCAACGCAGCAGGAGCAAGATATAGGATCCGGATTTATTGTTGCAACAGATGGACTAATTGTAACTAATAAGCATGTGGTAAGTAGTCCGGGAAAATATAAAGTAATAACTAATGATGGAAAAAAATACGATGTAGAAAGTATCTATAGAGATCCTGTAAATGATATAGCTATTGTAAAAATTGTAGCTTCAAAATTAAGGCCTGTTGAGATGGGTGACTCATCAAAAATAAAAGTAGGACAGTTGGTAGTTGCGGTTGGTACTCCTTTGGGTGAGTTTAGAGGTAGCGTTACAAAAGGAATAGTAAGCGGACTTGGTCGCGGCATTACAACCGGTTCGCCTTTTGAAGGTTTTGTGGAGAGACTTGACGATGTAATTCAAACAGATGCGGCGATAAATCCCGGGAATAGCGGAGGGCCTCTTGTTAATTCTTCGGGGCAAGTAATTGGCGTTAATACGGCAATTGCAAGTGGTGCTGAAAATATCGGTTTTGCGATTCCTATAAACGTCATAAAAGATGGGCTTAAAAATTTTAATCAAACAGGAGGTTTTACCAGGCCATATCTTGGAGTTGCCTATAGAATGATAAGCCGCGACACTGCAATTTTAAATGATTTGCCTGAAGGAGCGTATGTCCAGGATGTTGTGAGTGAATCTTCTGCAGAAAAGGGAGGAGTGAAAGTGGGAGATATTATTACTGGTGTAGACGGAAAAAAGATTAATGGGGAAATTCCGGAAATAGCAACTACTATAGCTAACCATAAAATAGGAGACGTTATTGAACTTTCTATTTGGAGGGATGGAAAAACATTTAAAATTAAAGTAACTCTAGTTGTCGCTCCAAATCAATAAATGGTTAATTTTCAAAAAAACGTTTCTCTTAAAAACTACAGCAATTATAAAATCGGTGGTCCTGCGCGTTTGTTTGTTGAAGTTGGATCAGAAGAAGAATTAAAGGAGGCCCTTCGGCTCTCTAATCTCGCTGCGGATAAAATTGCGATTTTAGGTGGGGGAACGAATGTTTTAATAAGCGATAAAGGGTTTGATGGGTTAGTAATTCACAATAAAATTGAGAGGATAAATATAATTCAGGACGATTTGATCGTTGGAAGTGGGGTAATGATTAGAGATCTTCTGGATTTTTGTATTGAGAATTCGCTTTCGGGTCTTGAATGGGCAGGAGGACTTCCCGGGACAATTGGTGGAGCGGTCCGGGGAAATGCAGGCGCTTTTAAAGGAGAAACAAAAGATAATATCGTGCAAGTTAAGAGCTTAGATTTAAAAACTTTAAACGAGGAGGAAAGAAACAATGATGAGTGTCATTTTGATTATAGAAATAGTATTTTTAAGGAGGGAAAAGCAATAGGAGAATTTATTACATCTGTAGTTTTAGAATTAATACAAGGAGATAGGGAAGAAATCAGGAAGAAAATTCAAGAGAAAATAGATTATCGGGTTAACCGACATCCCATGGGTTATCCGAATATCGGAAGTATTTTTAAAAATATTCCTCTGGAGCAACTTTCTAAAGATTTGCAAAAAGAATTCGTTTCATTCGTGAAAACAGATCCTTTTCCTGTTGTTCCAACAACCAAACTTCTTGCGCTTTGTAACCTAAAAGGAAGAAGGGTAGGGGGGGCAATGATTTCCGATAAGCATCCTAATTTTATAGTTAATATCGATAATGCAACAAGTGAAGACGTTGAAGCACTTATTCTAGTCGCAAAGCTGGCTATAAAAGAGAGATACAATATTATCCTTGAAGAGGAAATCATCCGCCTTTAACGTGTCAATTCGACGATCACGAAGATAACGTAAATCCCCAATAAGACAAACCCATTACCTCGTGATATATAATTTTTTGTACGAAAGAAAAAATAGAATAAGCCAAGCGCAGTAACGATAAAAAGAAAAGTAACGATGAAATTGCTTACCGTTAATACCTCTCCGTTATGCAAAAGAGTAAAAACACCAAACAAAAGCGTACTTGCTGCTGCTGCTCCTATATAATCACCCATGGCTATTTCTCTTTTGCCTGAAATAACAGACCTTATAGCCAGTGAAAGTTCCGGTAAATCTGTGCCAAGAGCAATTACAAAAAGACTAATATAAAATGCAGAAATATTAAAAATACCTGCAAAATAAGTTGTTTTGTCAACAATGATAGCACTTGCAACAAAAACAATTCCAATACCTAAAATCATTTTAAAAAGGTCTTTGTACGAATAGGCTTTTATGTTAAGAAGCTGTTGGTTTTTCCTATCAAAAATACCGTTTTTTCTTTCCACCAAAAAAAGAAGAAACATATATAAAGCAACAAGAACGGCACCTTCCAAATTAGTTACTTTCTTATCCAATATAAAAAGGGAAGGAGTAAGTATAACTCCAAGTGTTACCAAAAGAGTTTTGTTGTCAAGCTCATGTTTTAAATTTATTCCATTGCCAAATATAGCGAGTATTGGAATAATAACAAGAAACAGCACTACAATTCCGCCAAGCAAATTCCCAACAAAGATTTCAGGATGCTGATTGGCTACTGATTGTATGCCAACTGAAAATTCAGGTACTGAGGTCAATATGCCTAAAAAAACAAAAGAAAAAGCAAAGGGCGACAGTTTTAATTTGGTGGAGAATTTGCTTGCCGATGAAACAATAAGACCTGCACCAAACCAAATGAAAATAAAAGCAATTAGGTAGAGAAAAAGATTTACTGCAAACACAAATCTATTATATAAAGGAATTGATTACTTCGTCAATCTCTCCTTCAAGTAAAACTGGAAGATTATGCCATGACTTATTAATTCTATGATCTGTAAGTCTATCCTGTGGAAAGTTATAAGTTCTGATTTTTTCAGCTCGCATGCCTCTTCCAACCTGTGTTGATTTCAAAGAAGAGATTTCTTTATTTTGTTTTTCGATTTCCATTTCCCAGAGTTTGGATCTTAAGAGTTCCATGGCAATCTCTCTATTTTGCGCCTGAAATCTCTCTTTTTGGGAAGTAACAATAATTCCTGACGGAACGTGCTTAATTCTGACAGCAGTTGAAACTTTATTAACATTTTGCCCTCCGTGTCCGCCGGCTCTGAATGCTTCAAAAACTATGTCTTCAGGATTGATATGTAAATCTATGTCGTCAAGTTCCGGAAGCACATAAACAGTTGCTGTTGAAGTATGAATACGGCCGCGTTTTTCAGTCGCAGGAGTTCTTTGTACTCTATGTACCCCTGCCTCGAATTTAAAAGTTTTAAAAGGTGGAGGAGTTGATGGTCCGGCAGAGATTTTTATAACTCCCTCATCAATTTCTTCTGCTTTAAATCCTTTAAGTTGGGCAAATCTCAGATACATTCTCAAAAGCTCTTCCCGCCACAATTTTGCCTCTTCTCCTCCCGCAGCGCCTTTTACCTCCATGATGACATTTCTATCATCCAAAGAATCACCGGATTCGGCGTCTTTATTTAAAGCATCTTCCAATACTTTTTTTTGTGCTTCCAAATCGGTAATTTCTTTTTCTGCCATTTCTTTCAACAGGGGATCAGAAAGAAGAGCAATGGTTTCTTCAATTTTTTTAGAAAGTTCTTCTATTTGGACAAGTCTGTAATCGTACATGGGGTTTATCTATTTGGTTACTGCCATGAGCATTTCCCGTAAAGTTTTAGGAGCTGTATCTTTTTGTTTTTGCTCATCCGCTTTTTTGACTTTAGAGTGCAAATATTGTTTGGCAATGTTTTGTTTTGCCTGGAATTTCTGGATTCTGGACGCGCTATCTACAAATCTTTGCTCACCTGTATAGAAAGGGTGGCAATTATAGCACAGCTCAACACGGATCTCCGGCATGGTTGATCCCGTTGTGAATCTATTTCCGCAGGCACAAATCACTACGGCATTGTCAAAATATTGTGGATGAATATTCGCTTTCATATTCTTATTTTAACAGATAGCGTTATTTAATTCAATATTTTTAACTTGCTGGGGAATTCACTCGGGATAAGCGGACAATTCAGATTCTTGTTGAGAAGTGGAAGAGTCTAAGTCAAATGAAGCTTTAAATATTCTGTCAATAAGTGCTTCTACTGCCTTGTCCTTTCGATAGTCTAAATAGCGTAAAGGGATTATGGAGTACAGAAAAGATGTAGTAAGGTCGTTAATACCAAGAATTTTTATAATATTAGTTGCTTTTTTCTCTGATTCTGGGCGTGTCTGATAAGCTCTTCCACCACTGGTTCTTAATAAGTGTCTCGTAAATCTTCCCTGAATACCTTTTGATATCAAAGTAATAATTCCTTGATTTAGGAGATAGCCGAGACTAAAATCACTCGTTGATAAATCTTGTCCGGGGAATACAACATGTACTTCCGCTCCATGAGCTACAAATTTTGTAGCTTCATTGTTGAGCAAATCACTAATTTCTTGCCTAAGAGAGTTAAATTTCTTGATATTTAAATTTGGGTAATTTGAGTTTTGGTCTTTGGGTGGTTCAGTTATTTCTTCAAAAAATTGTTCCATGTTAGTCTGTGCTATTTGTTGCCAAGGTATTCCGGAAAGTTGTGAGGGTATCGCCAGATTTTTCAAGATATCTTCTACCAGTTGAAAGCCTAGGTATAATGCCGTTTCCATTCTCATTTGTTGATCTTTTGATAAATTATGCTTTACATTTCTGGGAATATATATGATTGGACTTCCATTGTCTGGTTGATGCCAATATGTTGGAATCAGACGGGCTGTTTCTTTATTTGCAAATAATGTACTTACCTCATCAGTAGACATGCCAGATTCTATAAGGCCATCGTATATGTATTGAGGTTTGGATAATCTTTCTTTTCTATCCATGACTAATATTTCCTCTGGTGTTTTACCGAAGTTTATTTGATTCTGAGTTAAATTCAGTTGCGGATGAAATTCAGAAGGCAGATTTTCTCGTAGTGCCACATTAACGGAATCTATAGTTCGTTGTATGGCTATTTCTCCAATAGGAAACTCTGGAGCAACTTTTCTGCCAGAATCTTTTTGGGACGTTCGTATCGAAGATGGGATTTCTCTATTCATAAATTTAAGACTGAATAGGCATAAAATTATACCTTTTTTCATGAAAATAATCAATAAAACTTGCTTTAAATGAATCTAGATGCTAAAATTCTTTTCTTATGACACGAGAAGTAATTTCCAGACGACCACAAGAAGGAACCTATAGATATATAGTCTATAAGAAAATAAATGGCAAGCCGTCCCCATGGGATAGAGCCAAGATAGCTCAAGAAACAGGGTCGAGTAGAAAAGATGTATCTATTGCTATTGCTAACTTACGTAACGGTGGTTATTTGCAAAGGCCCAGCCCGGAAGAAACTAGACAATCAAGACAATTGGCCTTAGGGCATATATTGTTGCCTGCCAAGCCTTATAGGGAAATGGGCATGTCGATTCGTGAGGTTCAGCTGTCTTTATTGATTAAAGATGACAAAGATTTTACTTACGAGCAGATTCATGGAGCAGTTGGGTGGGGAACAAGGAGTGGGAGCCTTCGAGGATTATCAAAAGAAGAAAAGAAAGATATAAAAATAGACTCACTGACATTGTCGGATGAAGAGGTTTTTGAAAATATATCTAATTGGCTCAAAGTAAAAGAATGGCTTAGCAAAAACATCATCCTTTCTCCCACTAATAGGCTTGAATGGAAAAAAGCTATTGAGGATTTCCAAGCGATTAAAAAGTATAGTGTATGGGCCGACTGGGAAGACGAGAAAGGATTATTTGTCTACAGAAATGGTAAGAAGTATTATCAGTTCGCTGAAGATGGAGAGGGAAATCGTGTTTATGATAATTCTAAACTTGCGAGAAAAAGATGGGAATCAAGACATGAAAATGAAGTTAAACGCTAGATTTTTATTTCCTTCAATATGACTTCTTTGAAGTTCGTGATTTGTTCGCGCGTTTTCATATTACGCAAAGTTATCATATTTTTTGAAACTTCATCGGGGCCGATGATTACGACAAATGGAATTCCTTTTTGATCAGCATATTTTAGTTGTTTTTCCATCTTCGCACCTTGCCTGCCGGCAGGCAGGTTTTCATCAAGATATAATTCGGTTGCAACGCCAGCGTTACGTATCAGTAGACTACAATTAAGCGATTCTTCCATTATATCCGGAGAGAAAACAGTGACTAGGACTTTTGTTGTTTGTAAATCTTTTGGAAAAAGACTTAATTCTTCCATCGCATTCATTAATCTATCAAAACCAAAAGCAAACCCAACAGCAGGAATTTGTTTGTCAGCAAATAATCCAATAAGGTTATCGTATCTTCCGCCTCCTCCAACAGAACCCGCATCGAATCCATCAACTTCAACTTCCAAAATCATGCCCGTGTAATAGTTAAGGCCTCTTGCCAGAGTCGGATCAAAATAGACCTGTTCTGCAATTCCCATTTCTTGGGCAATCGCCAAAATAAACTCAATATTCTCGCTTGGTTTTGAATTTTTAATTTTATCAAGAATTTTTTCATCCAGATTTTTTTCTTTTAATTCAGCGATGACTTTTTCCTCACCAATTTTTTTAAGTTTATCAATAATAGTAATAGCAGCCGGGGGAATACCCTCAAATAATTTTCTATCTCCGACTCTGATTTTGTAATTTTTAAATCCTAACTTTTCTAGAGATCTTGCGGCAATTACAATAATTTCGGCATCTGCTGCTTGAGATTTCTGTCCGACTATATCAATATCGCATTGAAGAAATTCACGGAAACGGCCTTTTTGTGTATTTTCTGCCCTCCACACATTTTGAATCTGATAGCGTTTAAATGGCATGGGAATTTCATTTTGGTATTGAGCTACAACTCGGGCTAGGGGAACGGTCTGATCATATCTTAACGCTACTTTGCGTTTTCCATTATCTTCAAATCTGTACATCAGCTTATCGCCTTCATCTCCATATTTTCCAAGCAAAATTTCTTCATATTCCAAAGCCGGAGTTTCTAGGGGCTCAAAACCATAAGATTCAAACACTTGTTTTAAAGTGTTTATTGCAAATTGCCGTTTTCTCGCCTCGCTAGGCAAAAAATCCCGAAACCCTTTTAACGTCTGTGGGTTAATCATTTTCTTATTATAACTCAATTAGTTGTTTTGGGGAATGGGTGAGAATCTTGTGGTTTTGTTTTTTGTTATTTAGTATTATAATGCTGAGATGACTAACAGGCCTGAGCAGAGGTTATCCTTAGAAATACCTAATATTTCTGAAAAGACTTCAATTAAAATCTTGCAAGATTGGTCTCATCAGCGTTGGCCAAGCGATGCAAAAATGCATGTGGCCGCAGATATGGTCAAAAATTGCCAAGAACTGCTTGCTAAGAAAAACATTGATTGGAAATTAGTTTTAAGAAACATACGCATTGAGAACTTCGGCCTACAGTTTGGAGAGTCTGCTATAGCAAACTCCGAAGCGCATATCGTTGGACCATTGGCAGCTCAAGTTGATTGGCCGATGCATCGTCCGGAAATTGTTTATCTAAGCGGAAAATGCATTGCAAGTAGAGTAAGCGAAAAGTTGGAAGATTTCAAAAAGACAATGCTTGAGACTGCAATCGTGTACGGACAAAAGACTATTCCTAATGCTAATTTATGCATGGAAGTATTAGATTATATTCTGGAAATTCCAAACAGAAATAAAGAAAGACATACCATCAAGCAACTTTATGCTTTGTTGAGAGAGGGCAATACTGAAGGAGCTTATAAAACAATGCAGTCTCGGCGAGACTTTGTAAGTAAGCGAAGATGAGATTCTTCCAGAACTATAATATCTTCGACTCTGATTCCTCCAAGCCCCGGAATATAGATTCCTGGTTCGATTGAGAAAACCATTCCTTCTTTTAAAATATCTTTGGATTTTGGAGAAAGATGGGGCGTTTCATGAACGTCAATTCCAATGCCATGCCCAACGCTATGGGGGATTGTTTTATATCCTTTTGAAATTATGTAATCGCGGGCGGCCTTATCTATGTTTTTTGCAGGGATTGAATTATGAATCACGAATAGTGAATTAAGGAGATCAAGGGCGCGGGATTGGGATGCGAGAACGGTTTCGTACATGCGTTTTTGTTCGGGAGTTGGTTTTCCAAAGAAGACTGTGCGGGTCATGTCAGAACAATAGCTATTTAATTTAACTCCAAAATCCAGGAGGACGAATTTATCTTTAGTCGTTAGTCTTTTGTCGCTAGCTTGATGATGGGGAATCGCGGAGTTTTTGCCGAATGCAACGATTGGTCTGAAAGAGATGTCGGCTCCGACTTTTTTGATAAAAAATTCGATTTCAAAAGTCAATTCTTTTTCCGAAACTCCCAATTTTATTTTTTTCAAAATATAATTAAACGTTTTATCTCCAAGCTCGCACGCCTTTTCAATATTAATAATTTCTTCTTTTTCTTTTATAGCGCGCAAGGATGAAATACTTAAATGATATATATTATTAAAGTATTTTTTAAAGTTTCTATGTTCTAAAAAAGTTAGATTATTGCCTTCAAACCCCAGGTGTTTGATACGATGCCTTTTGATAAGTTGCTTAATTGTTTTCTCAAAAGAAAATTTTGAGGAGATTTCAATGAGTTTGAAATTAGACATCAAAGTTTTTGCAGCTTGCGAATACCTGCCATCAGTTAAAATATATTGCTTATTTTGTGTAATAAATAAATAGGCTTCGCGTTCTTCTTTTGAAAATCCGGAATAATTTGTTAGATAAACAATGTTTGATGGAGAGGAAATTAATGCAGCATCTAGCTTATTTTCTTTGATTAATTCCCTGAGTCGGAATAGGGGAGTTTTCATTTATTTCTTGGTATGTTCAAGCATTGAATTTATTTTTGGACTAGCGGGTATTTCCGGGAAAAATATAATTCGGGTAGCAGTCATTCTGTTTTTGTCTTTTATATCCAGAGCCCCCCGAACTATAATATTGTAATTTTCTTTGATCTTTGAAAATCCTGATCGAACATATCCCTCTTCTTGAGTGTAAGAAGAAGTTCGCGTTATGTTTTCTATATCAACAATCATTTGTTTTCCTTCTTCGGTTGTAATATTCAGAGAAAAATTTTCACTGTCAATGTTTGCTACTCCTCCATGAATGATAAAAGGAATTGTAACTACATTGACAAATCTTGCCAAGATTCTCCGGGATTCCTTATTGTAAAGTCCCAACACTCCGATAGTTGTGTTTTTTGTAATATCCGAAATCCCATAAGTTTCTTTGAAATCAGGATTTGAAAATTTTGTTAATTCGTCTACGTCTATAAAACGCGTATTATTTTGTAAATCCGTAACAACGATTTGAGTATTGGTAACGTCAGTTACAATGCCAATTATTCCTCTCTTTTCAACCAATTTTAATGCAGCAACGCGGGAAGCAATATTGGTTATCAATTGATCTCTTATTTCTTGAATTTTATCAACAGGCGTTGGGGTTGGAGTCGCGGCATGCGCAATTGATACAACACTTAACATTAAGCAATTAACAGTTAACAAAAATATCAAACTTTTTTTCAACATAAATTAAAATTCCTCCTGTGAATATGTAACTGTTCTTTTCTTTGTAATGCTTTCTCCATTGGGCGCAATAGATGTAATCTCTAAAATATTTTGACCCTCATCAAGATTCACTGTCGTTGAAAAATCACCATTACTGGAAGGAGTCATTACGTCATCAAGAGAATCTGTTATAACAATAACTACGGCATTGCTAGATGTTTTGCCCGATACAAGGAGAATTTTACTATTAACTACTTCTTCATCTTTTGGTCGATCCAGAGTCAAAAAAATTGAAGGCATGGGAGAAGGCGACGGAGAGACAAAAGAAATAGTTTTTGTATTTGAATTTGAAATTGTTTTTGTAGATTGGAAGAGATAAAATGCTACCCCTGCAACTAAGAGACCGAAAAGAGTAGCGATAAAGGAAAGTATAATTTTTTCTTTTTTCATCAATAGGAAAATTGATGATACGATAAAACCCCATACTTGTCAAGAAAAATCTACTATGATAGGATGTTGTGGTGGATATTTCTATAATTGGAAAAAACAGCATAAAAGTCAAAGGCAAAGAAGCTACTTTTATTGTAGATCCTGAGAAAGACATGCCAAAGACTGCAGTTGACGCAGTAATTATTTTGCGGGCATCAGAAAACATTGACCCTTCAAGAGCAACTGAATCGCGGATTACAATAAATGGAGCCGGAGGATACGAAGTAGGCGGAGCTAAAATTTCGGGAACAACAACTTCCAAAGGAACTCTCTATAGAATTTCGATAGACGGTATTACAGTTATTTTAGGAAAGGCCTCCGAAACAAAAGCGGAAGGATTTTCTTCGTGCCAAGTTTTGGTGGTTAACGCAGATAGTGATTTTAATCAGTCTTTTGTGACAGCTTTGGAGCCAAAGATAACTGCTTTGTATGGAGAGAATAAGAATGAAAGCGCAAAAGCTCTTGGGGCAGAAAGTGTTTCTTCAGTTTCAAAACTAACGGTAACAAAAGATAAATTACCAGAGAAGATGGAGATAGTCGTTTTGAATTGACCTAATTAACCTAATTACTCTAATTTCTAAGTTGGAATTTGGGATTTGTTTAGAGCAATTAGAAATTAGTAATTAGAAATTTTATCTATGGCAGGCTTGAAGGTTCCTCCTCAAAATGAAGAAGCAGAGCAAAGCGTACTTGGTGCAATCCTAATAGACAAAGACGCTATTGCCACCGTATCTTCAATTATTGCTCCGAACGATTTTTATAGTCCGACCAATGCAATGATATTCGGCGCAATGCTTTCTTTGTATGAGCAAGGAAAGCCTATCGATATATTAACTCTTCGTACGTCACTTAAAAAAAATAAAAATTCCCAGAAAATTGAGTCTTCTTATCTAACAGAGTTGGTAAATATTGTTCCAACAGCAGCCAATATCGAACATTACGCAATTATAATTAAAGATCTTGCAACAAAAAGGGCTCTTATCCAAGCAGGATCTCAAATTGCAGAGATGGGCTTTGGAGACGATAAAGAAATTGATACCATTTTAGACAGAGCAGAATCGTCGATTTTTGCGATATCCCAGAAAAGTTCTTTGCGATCTTTTATTCCTCTTAAAGAAGCATTGGCGGAAAGTTTTGACAGGATTGACGAGCTCCATAAGAAAGGCGCAGGACTCCGGGGAGTCAAAACTGGTTTTATGGATTTGGACAACACACTTTCAGGAATGCAGCAGTCCAACTTGTTGATTTTGGCAGCGCGTCCCGGTCAAGGTAAAACAGCAATGATTGTAAATATTGCTCAACATGCTGCTGTTGTAGACAAAACTCCTGTTGCGATATTTTCTCTGGAGATGAGCAAGGAGGAATTGGTGGATCGTCTTTTGGTTGGGCAAGCAGATGTAGATGCATGGAGAATCAAAACAGGAAAGCTCTCGGAATCTGATTTCACGAAGTTATCCAATGCAATGGGAGAGTTGGCAGATGCACCTATTTTTATAGACGATACTCCCGGGATAACCATTTCAGAAATGAGAACTAAAGCAAGGAGATTGCAGCTTGAGCAAGGTATTAAACTTTTTATTGTTGATTATCTTCAGTTGGTTGATCCTGGCAGAAGATATGAAAATAGAGTTCAGGAGGTTTCGGTTGTTTCGCAATCTCTGAAAAATTTAGCAAGAGAATTAAAAGTTCCTATTTTGGCTGCTTCACAATTGTCTCGAGCAGTTGAGCATAGGGGGGAGAGAAAGCCTCAGCTAGCAGACCTGAGGGAATCAGGAGCCATAGAGCAGGACGCTGACGTAGTTATGTTCATATATCGTCCTGACGCAGAGATTACTCCGACTATACAAACAAAACTATTAATTGCCAAACACAGAAACGGTCCAATGGGAGAGATAGATCTCTTATTTCGAGGAGATAGAATTAAGTTTTATAATGTGGACAAAAAACGTGAACCACTCGGAGTCTAGGTAATCAAGAAAAATACTTGACAAGTTGTCAAGAAAGTATTATATTAAATTTAATATGAATCAGTTGACTGTAGGTGATTTTAAATCAAAATTTTCGCAAGTTTTGGCAAAAGTGATTGCCGGTGAAAGCATTGGTATCACTTACGGCAAAAGCAAAAAAAAGGTAGCAGCCCTGATCCCCTATAAAAAAATTAATTCAAAAAAAATTAAGTTGGGGATTCTTGAGGGTAAAGCTTCGTTTAAAATTCACCCTGATTTTAAAATGACTGATGAAGAATTTTTGCAATCGTGAGCTACCTTGTTGATACGCATATTCTTTTATGGTCTCTTTTTTCCCCAGGCAGGATTTCTAAAAAGGTGAAAGACATACTCTCTGAATCTGAAGCTACTAAATTCGTCAGTGTCATAAGTGTTTGGGAAATTGCAATAAAATTTTCTCTAGGAAAATTAGATTTAAAAGGTATTTTGCCTGATTCTCTGCCCACGATTATAAAAAATGCCCGATTTGAAATTATGGATTTAAGTACAGAAACCGCTGCTTCATTTTATAAATTACCTAAACTGCATAACAAAGACCCGTTTGATCGCATGCTGGCTTGGCAGGCGATTAGCAAAAATTATCATTTACTAACAAAGGATAAAGATTTTTCTTACTATGAAGACCGAGGTTTGAAAATAATTTGGTAAAATTTACCATTTCGTTATATCTATTCCGATCCCGTATCGGAAATTGAGGATCATGGTCGGTTTTAACATCCTCTATATTATCTCTATTTCTTTTCCGCTGATGGATAATCGCGCATGATATCTTTGTCCTTCTTCAACCGCCACTTCTGAGATAGATAAATGTAGGGCTATAGATTCTAAATATATCTATTTAAGCGAGTCCCTAATTTACTCGTGTTCTCCCGTAGTCTTTCCCACTCTTGAATAGGTAGAAGTAGATTGAAACGCGATTTATCTCCTTCCTGCAAATCGTACATTTGAGCCCTGAGTTTTTCATCGGTCAACTGCTGATTTCCTACTGTTATGTTGTTTTTTCTACCCTCTTGTTGTAACTGGTTACGCGTTTCATCAATTATTTTTCTGGTTTTGAGAGCTCTGCGAATTATCTCGATTTCACTCGCCCCCATATCGATTGAACCAGGGCGTTTGCTACTTTCACGCATACGGACACGCAAACCCTGTGGAATCAAGAGGCTATGTTTCTTAGCTTCTCCTCTTTGTGGTTCGGTTTGTTTCGTTTCGGTCATGGTAATTAGTATTGTTTGCTTGTATTCAATTTGTGCCGGGGGAGAGATTCGAACTCTCATGCCGTTGCCGGCGCGGGTTTTTGAGACCCGTATGTCTACCATTCCATCACCTCGGCAATAGTTTGACCTTTATCTTCTTGTATTATATACTTTTCGTTAATGAAATTAAAGCCAAAAACAAGCGTAAGGCTTCCGGGGCATATTGTTCCAAAACGGTATTTAATAACTCTTTTTCCAAATTTAAGCGAGTTTACTTTTAGTGGAGAAGAGGAGATTCTATTAACGCTTACAAAACCTACAAAAGAAATTACTCTTCATGCGGCAGAACTTGAAATAACATCCGCAGAAATTATTAAAAACAAAAATATAAAAGCGCAGAATATTTCCTATGATGAAAAAACTGAAACCGCGACAATCTCATTTGACAAAATTATTTCAAAAGGAGAAGCAAAATTAAAGCTTAGCTTTACAGGAATTTTGAATGATAAAATGCGAGGATTTTACAGAAGCAAATATCACCATGAAGGAAAAGAGCATCATATGGCAGTGACTCAATTTGAATCAACAGATGCCAGACGGGCAATTCCTTTATTTGATGAGCCGGCAAAAAAAGCAATCTTTGACGTAAGACTTATCATTCCAGAAGATCATACGGCAATCTCAAATACTATCGAATCAGAAATTGCAGAGCATTCGCCTGGCTACAAAATAGTTACATTCGAACCAACGCCAAAAATGTCAACATATCTTTTGGCTTTTATTGTTGGCAAATTTGAAAATATAGAAACTAAAATAAAGTCTGGTACAAAAATTAGAGTTTTTACAACGCATGGTAAAAAACATCAGGCAAAATTTGCTTTGGAAACAGCATCTAAATGCTTACAATTCTACGAAGATTATTTTGGGATTAAATATCCTTTGCCAGCTTTGGATTTAATTGCAATTCCGGATTTTGCAAGTGGCGCTATGGAGAATTGGGGAGCAGTGACGTATCGTGAGACAGCATTATTAGTTGATGAAGAACTTTCTTCAACTGCAAATAAGCAATGGGTTGCTTTGGTCATAGCGCACGAGCTAGCTCACATGTGGTTTGGAAATCTGGTGACAATGGAATGGTGGACACACTTATGGCTTAACGAAGGGTTCGCGTCATATATAGAATATTTGGCAGTTGATCACATATTTCCCAACTGGAACATTTGGACGCAGTTTGTTTACATGGATCATGCAAAAGCGCTGGAACTTGATAGTTTGAAAAACACACACCCAATTGAAGTTGAAGTTCATCATCCCTCAGAAATCAGTGAGATTTTTGACGCAGTAAGTTATTCAAAAGGCGCATCGATTATACGAATGCTGGCAGCATATCTTGGTAATAGAGATTTCCGCAAGGGCTTACAGAGTTATCTTAAAAAACACCAATACGACAATGCATCAACCACTGATCTTTGGGCAGCGCTTGAAAAAGTATCCGGGAAAAAAGTTAAGAAAATTATGGAAAATTGGACAGGGAAATCTGGATATCCATTAGTGACTGTTTTGCAGAAGAATAATAAATTAAAATTAAGTCAGTCAAGATTTTTTTCAAGTCCTATATCCGCGAAAAAAACCAATGACAAAACTCTTTGGTCAATTCCAATGGATTCTTTTTTATTTTCCAAAAAATCCCTTTTTGTCCCAAAGCCAAAAGGGTGGGTAAAGCTTAATAGGGGAGAGACGAGTTTTGTCCGTATCCAGTACCCGTCCTCTCTTTTGAAATTGTTGGAGGAGCCGATAAGTAAAAAAAAGCTATCACCAGAAGACCGTTTTGGATTGATCCGTGATGCATTCATGTTGGCACAATCGGGGCACAGTTCAACTGTTGATGCTTTGCAATTAGCTGCAGCTTATGAGAATGAAGATAATTTTATCGTATGGGCGCAAATCGCATCAGATCTTAAAACATTGGATAATTTGCTTTTTATAGAACCATTTTATGATAAATACAAAGCCTTTTGTAGGAGCATTTTTAAATCTATTGCTACAAAAATAGGATGGAATAAAAAGCCTCAAGAATCGCATTCCCGAACTCTTTTGAGAAGTATAGCGATATACGCATATGGCGCATATGGAGATAAAAATACTATTCAAAAAGCAGAAGAACTTTTTAAGGAAATTATTTCCGGGAAATCAAAAATAGATTCTGATTTGCGGGGAGTTGTTTATAATTTAGTTGCCGAAAATGGGGGAAAGAAAGAATATGTTGCATTTAAAAAATTATATAGTGAAACACCATTTCAGGAAGAGAAAGATAGAATTTTGCGGGCATTATGTTCGTTTAGGGACAAAGAGTTGTTGACTCAAACACTAAATTTTGCTTTTTCCAAAGTTACAAAAGGTCAGGATAAGGTCAAGGCAATAAATTTTGTTTGGGCTAATCCAAAAGGTCGTGATCTGGCATGGAAATTTCTTCAGAAAAACTGGAAACTAATAAGTCAGACATTTAGCGGGGGGCATTTATACACAAAATTCATCCAGCCTGCTTCTTACTTTGTTAATAAAGGTAAAGCACAGGAGATAGAGAATTTCTTTAAGAAGAATTCCCCAGCCGGACTTGAACGGACAATAGCCCAAGTTACAGAGCAAATTCGAGCTAATAACCTTTGGCTTAAGCGAGATATCAATAAAATCTCCGTTTTTCTCCAAGAGCTTGAATAATAGCTTGTAATTCTCTTAGAATAATTGGTAAAATGGATAATTATGGATAATGATATTCTTCGCGTTCTTCGTATAAAGCCATTTCTCTTCATGATGCTTTCTGAATTTTTCTCCCAGCTCGCATTCAATATGCAGCACTTTGTTCTTATTTTTGTAATTTATGGAATTACACACTCAAACACCGCGGTTTCAGGCATGATTCTCTCATTCATGGTTCCTGCAGTTTTATTCAGCGTAATTACGGGAGTATTTGTAGACAGATGGAACAAGAAGAAGGTATTGCTTTACACGAACCTTATTAGAGCAATACTTTTATTGCCATTTTTAATCCCAAATCTTCATTTGGGATTAATATATGTTTTGACTTTCCTAATTGCAGTTGTAACACAGTTTTTTATACCGGCAGAGTCGGCAATTATTCCAAGTCTAGTTCCTAAAAAACTTATCGTTCCTGCAAATGCCGTATTTGCATTTGGCATATATGGAAGCATGCTTATCGGTTATGTATTTTCCGGACCTGTGCTTCTTTTGTTAGGAAAAACATACACTTTTGTTTTTTTAATTTCGCTTTTTTTGATAAGTATTTTTTTTGTTGCAGGAATAAAACTTGCTAATGGAAAAAAAGAATCCACAGAAGGAGACTTATCTTTGCCTCATGGTAGTCTTTCGGTTGTTAAAGAAGCGAAGGAAATATTTACGTTTATAAGAAAGGTAAGGAAAGTTATGCATGCTCTTCTCATGTTAACTGTTGCTCAGGCTGTAATTTTTATGTTCGCAGTGCTTGCCCCAGGCTATGTTACTACAATACTTGAAGAGCCTTTAGAAAGTCTATCTCTCATCCTTATTGCTCCTGCAGGTTTGGGTCTGGGACTGGGGGCCTTTATATTAGGAAGCTTTGGCAGAAGATTACAGCATAAATGGCTCTCCGCAGTTGGGTTTATGGTTGTTGGGGTTGTTTTTATTTTATTATCGTTTGCAAGTCGCGTTACATCTTATGGATTTGTGCAGAATTTAAATTATTATCTCCCACAAATTTTGCACATAAACATACTACATATTATTGTACTCCTTGCTTTTATAATTGGTTTTGCTATTTCCTTGGTATTTATTCCTTCTAACTCTACTATTCAAATTGAGACATCAGAGGCAATGAGAGGTAGAATGTATGGACTCCTAAGTTCTTTAATAGGAGCAGTTTCTTTTTTACCTGTTATTCTTGCAGGATCTCTTGCGGATTTATTGGGCGTTGGAGCTGTTATTACAGGCGCAGGCGTTCTTATAATAATAATAAGCACTTGTTATTTATTTTTAATTAAATTTTAACCGAGTCAGACTCGATTTTCATATGCAATTTTTTATTTTTGTTATAATAATTTGTCTTTTTGTTTTTCTTTACTGTGTCTACTTGTTAGCAAATAGCGATTTCATTTTCCTCCGAAAAGATGTAACAATGGAAAGGCTTTTTAATATAATTTTTCTAGGTTCACTATGTAGTCTTTTCTTTGCAAGATTTTTCTATGGATTGTTTTATGCAAAGAATATTTTGGTAAATCCATTTATATTTTTACTTTTTCCTTATTTTCCAGGCTTATCAATGCTTGGAGGAGTGTTGGGGACAGGGGTGGTTTTTTTGTTCTTAGCAACTCGTCCTAAAAATACATTGCCTTTGGGAAGGATGTCGGATTTTTTCTCTATTGCATTTTTGGTGACTCTGCCGGTTGGATTGCTTGGTTATTTCATGTTTTCAGAAGATAATTTTCCTGCTATAAAAGCAGGAAGTTTGGTTGTCGTTTATCTTATACTATTTTTAATTTTCTTAAGGTTTCTTTTGCCTCAATTGTTGAACGGAAAATTTAAAGAGGGAACAATCTCTTTTTTATTCTTAATTTCTTTTGCTGTTGTAAGCTTAGCTTCTAATGCGTTTCCAGCAATAAGTGTTCTGGATTTTTTCAAAAACATCGAAAACATAATGTTTATCTTGGTTCTTATCTCGTCTACAGTGTTGGTTTTTAGACAGGAAAATTTACTATTAAAATTTAAAGAATTGAGGAGAAAAAAATAATGGAGCCAAGGGTGATTTTTGAGGACGAGGATTTGTTGGTTTTGGATAAACCGGCAGGAATGATCGTTAATAAAGCCGACACAACCAAGGACCAGATAACCGTACAAGATTGGGTAGAAACTTACTTAGGAGTACCACGAGTATCACAGGGAGAAGAAATAGGATCCCCACGTGGTACCCGTGATACCCTTACGGCGCCCCGTGATACTTTTCTTGCGCGGGCAGGCATTGTGCATAGATTGGACAAGGAAACTTCGGGGATTCTTTTAGTTGCAAAAAATCTGGAGTCATTTACTAATCTTCAGGCCCAGTTTAAGGAGCGCAAAGTTCAGAAAACATATGTTGCACTTGCCCATGGGAAAATTGAACCGGAGGAGGGGGAGATAAATGTTGCTGTTGGAAGATTACCTTGGAATCGGAAAAGGTTTGGAGTTATTGCAGACGGACGGGAATCGGTGACGAAGTATAAAGTATTAGGTATTAAGTATTATGTATCCGGAAAGACAAAGGAACCATTAAGTTTGGTAGAGCTTAATCCCAAAACAGGGAGGACGCATCAAATAAGAGTCCATTTGCAATATATCCACCATCCAATTTTTTCAGACCCTTTGTATGCTGGACGCAAAACATCCAGAAACGATAGGCAATCGTTGCCTCGCGTTTTCCTCCACGCATCCAAAATTTCATTCTTTCATCCCAAAACAAATGAATCAATCTCTTTCGAAAGCCCGATTCCTTCGGACTTGAACAATTTTTTAATGAGCCTGCAAGCTTGATTTAGAGATCAAATTGTTGTTTAATATATACGGAGGGTGGTGAAATATTTATGGCTGGTTTGGGAGGATTTTATAAAGGAGAAAAGAAAAAGAAGAAGAAAGATTCAAAGAGTATATCTTCTATGTCTACGGGTATGGGCGCGCCCACTTTTTCTATGCCCAAAATAATCGAAAAAAAGAAGCGAGACTTCTAGTCCTATGAAAAAGCAAGAAACATCTGCCTTCAGCAATACGAAGATTGCTATTGTTTTTTTTGTATTTCTTATTTTTTTTGTTGTTTTGTCCCTAATTTTTAAGATCGTTTTGGTAGTTAGAGCTGGCCAATTCGATGACTCAAAAAGATTTAATCTATACATCTCAGACAATAAGAATCTTGAAGTGATCTCTTTATCGGGAGGCACAAAGAATATTTCAATATTTAAATTGAATAAGAACATTAAGAGTGAAGAAGCCGGAAGATTTTTGGAAATTCCTATAGATGGATTTATTCTATCGAGTTCTTTGAATTTGGATCAAAAAATTAATTCACTATTCCTCAGCTCAATTTTAAATTATAGCAAGCTGCAAACTAATCTTACTTTCATAGATCTTTTTAAATTTTTATTGTTTTCAAGAACGGTTGCGGATAGTTCAATAAATATTAGAAACATATCGGAAAATTTGGATCCTCTAGAATTAGATAAAGCTGTTGGTAGACTGGTAAGCGATGAATTGATAGAAAAAGATAATCAAACAATACAAATTATTAACGGAACACAGGTGGGAGGACTTGGGAATAGACTTGCGAGACTTATTACGAATATGGGTGGAGATGTTATAATTGTTGCAACATCGGATGCTCCTCGGAAGAAGTCCACAATCTCGTATATTGATAAAAAAACTTATACAGTAGAAAGATTGAGTAAAGTGTTAGGGTATGAGATAATTAAAGAGAATAAAAGTGCTATTTCGGATATCACTATAGTAATAGGGGAGGACAAGGTGAGTTCATCTCCTTTCTGATCTATGAATATTTGGTTGGTGATTGTTGTAATTGTGGTTATTTCGGTAATACTTTCTTTGATTGGGCTTAAAAATCTCAATAATAAATCACACTTACGTCAAGTAAAAGAAAAATTATCAAAAGGTAGAGTGATATTTCACCGAGTCTGACTCGGTTTCAGGATTCTTCTTCGTCAAAAGAGTAGTTTTTTTCTTCCTCTTCCTCTCTGATATCTTTGAAACTTTTAATTTTGTTTTTTCCCTTTGATAAGCTCAAGTCAGAATCTGATATTTGTAGGAAAGAGGGTTGGTTTTTGTATTTTGATGCTCTTTTTACTTCTTGTATAAAAATAGCGACATTATGTTCGGTTGACGATTTTATGCAAGCAGTATATACATTTCCGCCTTTCATAAGCTTAATAAGTCTTCGTCCTATGTCATCAGGCAATACTCCTAAATATTGTTTATTTTGATCTTGAATAAATATTTTTCCACGCTTTATAGCAATTATCACTGGCTGGCCAGTTGTCAAAAGCACGATAATTTTAGGTTGGGCCGTATTGACAAGGGAAATAATCTTTGTTTTTCCTGTTTCTTCAAGGAAAGTGCTATTAACGGCTTTAATAGGGGTACTACTATTTGCAATTTGCCTTGGGCTCAAATCAGTTAGTTTTTTTATGTTTCTCATGGCAATTTGATTCAAAATATCTAATCTCAATACTTTTCTATATGTAGATTTAGCATCTTTTATTCTGCCTAAAATTGTAAAAGCGTAGGCCAGGCGGTTAAGAGCATCTATGTCATTCGGGTTTTCATTTAGAAGGGCCTTGTTTAATGAGGTTGCGTTTTTCCACTCACCTAAAAGCATTGCTTGGATCGCTTTGTCTTTTAATTGTGTCATTTTGAGGATAATTTCGTTAGGAAATGATACTATTTTTTATTGCAAAAGTCAATGGGAAAAAGTATAATTGTGGGATGTCTGGACATTCGAAATGGGCAACAATCAAAAGAGCTAAAGGTGCAGCTGACCTCAAAAGAGGCCTGACTTTTACCAAAATTTCCAACGCAATTACCATTGCTGTGAAAGCCAGCGGGGGAATAACCGATCCAAACAGCAATTTTAAACTTCGGCTTGCAGTTGAGGCAGCGCGTTCGGCAAATATGCCCAAAGATAATATTGAAAGGGCAATTCAAAAAGCTATTGGAAAAGATGCCGGCGAAATACAGGAAGTTATCTACGAAGGATTTGCGCCTGGAGGCGTGAGTGTTATTATAGAAGCCGCAACCGACAACGCTTTGAGAACAACCAGTGAGATAAAAAGCATATTCAATAAAGAGGGAGGAAATTTTGGCCAGCCCGGATCAGTTTCGTATCAGTTTGAGCAAAAAGGTATGATAATTATCAGCAAGAACGGCAAGTCAATAGACGAGCTTTTTGAAGCTGCAGTTGATAGTGGAGCGCAGGATTTGGAAGATAATGGAGATAAGGCTATTATTACCACATCGTTTGGTGATCTTGCGAGCGTTCGGGAAAAACTCATAGCAAAAGGAATAACGCCTGAGGAAGTAAAAGTTATTAGAAAACCATTAACTTCTACTGTTTTAACAGATAAGGAAAAACTGGACAGAGTAACTAGTTTTTTAGATAAAATAGGGGATTTAGATGATGTTCAAAAAGTTTACTCAAATTTGGCGCAAAATTAAAAAAAAGAACAGTTTCTTTTTTAACATCACAAAAAGACAAAAATTCATAATTAGTGTTGTAATTTTGTCTTTGGTTTTATTTTTCTCAGAACAGTCATTTGGAAAAGGGGGAATATATATTGCGATCCTTCTTTCTATTTTTACAGACCTTTTTGTTTTTTGGGCAATAAGAAAAGATCTCCAAGATAATTTCTCGCCTCAAATCTTCATTCTGCCTTTGATGTATACTTTGGCTTGTGCTTTGTTTTACTTTTTGGTTCCGGTTCGTTTTATGACTAGGGTAGGGATGACATCATTGTATGCTTTGGGACTTTACTCACTCTTACTTTCAGAAAATATATTTATAGTTTCCTCTATCAGAACAATTGCTCTTTTGTCCTCTGCCCGTACTGTTTCCTTCATCGTAACAATTCTTTCTTATTTTTTCTTATCTAATGTTGTTTTTTCTTTACATTTTAATATTTTTATAACCTTGGCGCTTGTTTTCGCTTTTTCTTTTCTTCTCATTTTGCATTCTATTTGGGCACATACTTTGGAAAGTGATTTTCGATCCCAAGTAGAATGGATATTTCTAATTACGATATGTCTTGTTGAGACTACTTTTGCCCTGTGGTTCTGGTCTACTACGCCAACAATAATTGCTCTTTTTTTAACAGGTGTATTTTATATCCTGGTAGGGATTTCTCAGATATGGCTAGATAAGAGGCTTTTTAAAGGTGTAATGTGGGAATATGTTTGGGTTGCGGTGATTGTTTTTTTGTTATTTGTTACATTTAGCCTAAGGTCTTGACAGATAACTTATAGTATGATATAGTCTGAAAATTATGTCAATGCAGCATTTGGAAAATGAATTAAGAAGGACTGGCGACCCACGCAGACAAGCGTTTGCTGATGTTATTGCTGGTATTCATAAATCATTAGGAGCTGATATTCCCTTCCCTTCTGTTGCAGTTGAAAAGTCTGCTGTAAGAATCCCAGAAGCCCCAGTTAAAGTCTATCCTGAAATTTCTCTTGAGGAAGAATGGCAAAGACAAGCTCAAAATCTTGCAAGCCTTTTTGCTAAAGAATTAAAATTTAAGACTCCTGAAGAATATATAGCAACTCTTCCAAAGTTTGAAGTTCAACCAGAAGAATATGAAGGAAGATTGGACATTCCAGTTATTGCTGAGACAAGAGTTCCTTTAAAAAGAATGTTGGAGCTAGCGGGTGTTGTTACTTATTTTGATGTTGATTCAATTAAAGATTGGGAAAAAGGTAAATTTGAGACTCCTAAAACACCATACTCAACATGGCTTAATGACGGAAGAATCAATTTAAATAAATCGGTAGAGAAAGTCCGCAAGGGTTTAAAGCCTGATGAGCGGGGAGGAACTGCTTTTGATGGGGTTGCTCTTTACTTGAAAGATCCAAAGATTTTAGATGGTCACTATTTAGATCTTCCTGGTTCGCAGGTTGTCTCTGGCGGCGCTCCTGGTCTGGCGCGTTGGGGTGGGCGGCCGGAGTTGGATCTTTTCTTTGTTGGCAATGCGCGTCCTGACTGTGGTTCGGTTGTTGCGGGACGCAAGATTAAAGCTTAAATCTTGATCCTTTGATCCTTTTGAATTCTTGATTTTTAGTCCTCTTTCTTCTACAATAATTTTGAAAGTAGGTTAATGAATCCTTAGGCTACGGCTTAAGATCACCGAAATCTTCTTGAGAAAAGAAAAATCACCAGAATTTTATCAAGCAAGTCTTGATGGAAGCGTTGTGATAAATTCTTGAGATACTCCGTGTTTTTCTCTTTTTTCCGCCCTATGGCGGGAGGATAAAATACAATGATTTGAGGAATCAGATCATGGTGATGATTTGTTTGCGGAGAAAGATACATAAGTTGACTCTGACAACGCTCCTAATCTGAATCGTTGGAATGAGCAGCCGAAGTTGAATCATAACTTTGTTGACAATACGAATCCTAACTATGGTTCGGTTGTTGCGATAATCTCTCAGGAGTTTTTAAGGTATTTAATCCATCCACCGGTCATTTTGCCTATCTCTTGGATATTTTCTTGTAAAGATAAGTATGTTTTTACATTCATACTTTTATTATCATGCGAAAGTCTTAGAAGTATTTTTAGAAGATTAAGTTTGTTGCTAGTAGTTTGTAAAGTTTCTAATTTTTGATTCTTTTCTATTGCAGCAGTTTTGAAAAGAAGTTCGAAAAGCTCTAAAGTAATATTATCTATTTTTTGACCCAAACTATACCGATCACGTTTGGGGAATAATCTTAAACTGGCATAAAGATTTTTGTAAAACTCATATAACTTGGTGAAGATTGGAGTATCTAAATCACTATAGGCAGTGTGTGTGTGTGTGTGTGAATGTCTTTACTTATATGCATATTGGTTATTCAAATCTTATCTCAATAGAAAATCTTTTTCAAGCATGGAGTGAATTTAGAAAAGGCAAATCAAAACGTCTTGATGTTCAAACCTTCGAAAGAAATTTAGAAGATAATTTATTTGAATTACACCAAAAATTAAAAAGCAAAATCTATATACACGGAAATTATCAATCATTCTATGTTAATGATCCCAAACAACGCCATATTCATAAGGCAAAGGTTTCAGATCGGGTAGTCCATCATCTGCTTTATACATTTCTGTACAACCTATTCGATAAATCTTTTATCTATGATTCTTATTCCTGTAGATTAAATAAAGGAACACATAAGGGAATGGAAAGATTAGGGCAATTCGCAAGAAGGGTTTCGCAGAATTATACAACGGATTGCTGGGCGCTGAAATGTGATATTAAGAAGTTCTTTGCAAGCGTGGATCACAAAGTTCTCCTTAACTTACTTAAAGAAAAGATTCAAGACGAGGATATTATTTGGTTAATAAAGCAGATAATAGATGGTTTTTACTCGGACAAAGGAAAAGGGAAGGGGATGCCTCTTGGTAATTTAACAAGCCAAATATTTGCAAATATTTATCTCAATGAGCTTGATCAATTTGTAAAACATAAGTTAAAGGTCCACTATTATATCCGTTATGCAGATGACTTTCTCTTTTTAGATTGCGACAAAAGAAGGCTTAATGAATACATTATTACAGTAGAGACATTTTTAAATGATTGCTTAAAGCTTAAACTTCATCCGGGGAAAATTATCTTAAGAAAACTGGAATGGGGAATTGATTTTCTAGGCTATATTGTTTTGCCGTATTACATTTTACCACGAACAAAGACAAAAAATAGAATATTTGAGAAATTAAAAGAAAAGGTAGGGTCAGAAAATTTTAATCAGTCTTTGCAATCCTATTTAGGATATTTAAAACATGCGAAAAGTTATAAAATAACTCAGAACTTGAAAACTAAATTTGGTTTTTGAATAGAACTTAATAAAGGGAAGGGGAAGGGAAGTAGGATAAGGTTGTTTTAGCTTCGGATGATATAGTTTGATATACCATTCTTGCAATATTATAGGATGCAGTTTACACTGAGCGAAGCAAAGTGTGGATAACTTTTCACAAGATCTAGCGGGAATTTTCACAACAGTGAATTTATCTACGTCTCCGCCTTATTCTTGCTTCTCGCCTTTGCAATTCTATCCGAATACGGCTCGAAGCGCAAATAGTTGGCGGATATAAGAGTCAGTAATGCTCTCCGCTTTGAGCGGATCCGCAACTGACTCCAATAGAACAAAATACGAATGCGCTAATCTGCATGTTTTCGAGGCTAAAAATGTGAGTTTAGCTCGATAAATCAATCTAAATTACGACGTATCTATGAATGGGGTGGAGAGGGGCGATAAGAAGTTCAAAGTTCAAAGTGAAAAGTTAAAAGTTGTGGAAGGTGGAGAGAATAGGATGATTAATGCACTGAAGAAATAAGCATATTCTCTTTCAGGTTCTTATCAAAACGGAAAATTTATATGTTTGAGCAGTCAGAGAGGAGAAAGTGATTATGTCGTACAATATAACTTTTACGACGTCAGCCGAGCTCAATACTTCAGAGAAGTGGTTTAAATTGCCTATCATTTCATAACTAATTATGAAAAATTTTTTGTTGCGTCGATTCTCCTTTAATAATTCTCTCTAATTTCTATTCCTAAAAATGTATTATGCCCTTCCCTACTATAGGGTCATAATTAAATATATTTTTTTGAGGCTAAATCGAGGCTAAAATTAAAATTTGTGAGCCTTCTCCAAGAATTAGTGTTGAAAGAGGAGCCCTAAACTTTTAGTAAATATCCAACAATTATTCCAACAGTGGTTGTAATAGAGCCTATTATAAATAACTCAATTGCGCTTCGAAGAGGCTTGTGCTCTACGAAATGGCCTTTCGCATAACCAATAATAAAAAGTCCAACAAAAGCAGAAGTAATTGCAAAAACTCTTGCAATGGGTTGGTCAAATATTAGTATTGGAACAATTGAAAAAGAACCGCCAATTAAATACGCGATAAACATGATAAGGGCACCGATATAAAGGTTATCGGTGTGTTTTCCGCTTTTATCCATTTGATGGACGGCTTTTTCGCTTGAATATTGTCCTGCAGCCATTGACGATGCCTCAACAGTAACTGCAACAAGAGCTGCCAAAACTATTATTGCCTTAGAGCTTACGCCGGTTGAGATACCAACAACTACTCCTGTTGTTGAAACAATTCCATCCTGAAGGCCAAACATAAGAGACCTTAGATAATCTTCGTGCAATATGTCTCTAAATTTCTTCATATTTCAATTAGTCAATCATAGCAAAAATTATGAGCAGTTGACAAATCTAGCGCCACGTCGCATAATAATAAATGATACTGGTTTTGTTTGCTCCATTTTACGACACTTGTATCGCAAAATGGAGCTGGCTTACCAATTCGCAAGCGATATTTACTTATGGGTACTACCCTGCCTGCGGTTGTAAATGAACTATCTTCCCTAATTGATCAATTTCTAGAATATTTGGAAATTGAAAAAAATTGTAGTAAATTAACCATTCGCGATTATAGACATTACTTAGAGATTTTCAATATTTGGTTTACGCAAAACATGCAATCAAAAAACATCTCCGATTTGGATTTGGTGACTGTGCGCAAGTATAGAGTTTTTTTGGCAAATCGAGAAGATGCTAAGGGATTGACTCTTAAACGTGTCACACAAAACTATTATGTTATTGCGCTTCGTTCATTTCTACGATTTCTTATCAAAAATGATCATGCGACTTTGGAGCCTTCAAAAATAGATCTTCCAAAAACAGAAAGTCGTAGTTTAAAATTCCTAGAGCGAGAACAAATTAATAGGATGGTAATGACTATTGATACTTCCAAAGAGGAAGGAATTAGGGATCGTGCAATTTTTGAACTTCTTTTTTCAACGGGACTTCGTGTGTCTGAACTTGTTAAGTTAAATCATAATCAGATAAACTTGGATCGAAGGGAGTTTGGAGTAGTTGGAAAAGGAGGACGGGCGAGGGTGGTTTTTGTTTCAGACCGAGCTGAGGAATGGGTTACGCGGTATTTGAAAGAAAGAAAGGATAATTTCAAGCCGTTATTTATACGTTATTCGGGAAAAATCACAGAGGAGGACAGTGGAGAGAAAATGAGATTAACTGCTCGTAGCATTGAGAGAGTTGTAAAAAAATATGTCCGGCTCGCCCGTTTACCTGTAGATGCCACGGTCCATACATTAAGACACTCATTCGCTACAGATTTATTAACTAATGGCGCAGATTTGAGGTCAGTTCAGGAAATGTTAGGGCACAAAAACATCGCAACTACTCAAATCTATACTCATGTTACAAACAAACAATTGCGGGATGTTCATAAATCGTTTCACAGTGGGAATAAATAATTTTATCGATATGAATTTACGTTCGGGCTTGATATTTGCAATTATCTCACCTTTATTAAATAGCATTGCAACGATTTTAAAAGGTGTTGCGGTAAAATCGCTTGGTCCGCTTGCTGTTTTAAGCTTTGGTTCTCTTTTGGGAGCTGGAATTCTAATATTTTACTCTTTGTTACGAAAGCAAAAGTTTTCTTTAAATAATCTAAAAGATAATTCCAAAGATTTCTTTTTACTTATTTTGACAAGACCAATATTGGGAGATTTGCTTTTTGTTTTTGGTTTGGCTTCAACCCTTGGAATAAAAGCAATTTTCCTTACAAAAATAGAGCCTTATTTTGTGCTTTTTTGGCATTGGATTTTAAGAAAAGAAAAAGTCACATCAAGTCAATTAATTCTTCTCTCTATTCATATTGGCGGAGCAGTTATTTTGTCAACCGGAGGTAATTTTACAGGTATAAAAAATGCTCAAATCGGAGACCTTTTAATTATCCTTGCAATGGGATTATTTTCTCTTTCTTACTTCCCTGCTAAAAAAGTTGCGATAAAAATAGGAGCTACTCAGACAAATGGTTTAATGCTCTTAGTCTCCGGTTTATTTTTTCTTCCATTTGTATTTTTGTTTCCAAACTCTGATGTCTTTAGCTTTTTCAATAAAGGGTGGACTTATCTTGTTTTAAGTACAATTATTTTTACAACTGTGGGATTAACTCTTTGGTTTGCATCACTCAAGTCAGTAAAAAGCTGGATTGTTTCAGCTTTACGCTCTTTAGGCCCAATTGCCGGTCTCCCTTTTGCTTACTTTTTATTTGGTGAAAAATTAAGCGGAGTTCAATTATTTGGAGGAATTATCGTTCTTTCTACCTCTTTCTTAATTGCAAAAGAACATTTTAGGAAAGAGAAAAACTAGAAGGTTTCATAAGAGAGGATAATATTGATGGTAATAGAGTTTTCGCCGGGTTGGATTTGAGTATCAGCTGATTTTGTTTCCAATGTTTCCATCATCATAAGAGGTTTTGGTTCGAAATTGCCTGATTCTTGAACATCAACAATCCTTCCCAATTTAATTCCCGTTGCTTTGGCCAGACTCTCAGCTTTTTCTTTCGCCATTTCAACTGCATCAACGCGAGCTTTATTTTCCAATTCTTTTTTTGTTTTTTCATTGAAAGTAAAATTAACTCCACCAACCAAATTTGCGCCATTCGCGGTTGCAGCGTCAATAACCTTATTGAAAGTGTCAATTGAAGATTTTACTTCGAGAGTTTGAGTTACGGTATAGCCGATAACATTTTGTTCTCCCCTATTAAAATCATAATTTGGGTTAACACTATAATTAGTAGTTTTAATATTTTTTTCCGGAATTCCAAGTTGTTTAAAATTTTCAGTAATTTTATTTGCAGCAGTATTGGTTTGGTTTTGAGCATCTGCAACCGTTGATGCTGTTTTGGTAACCCCAATTGAGATTTGCGCAGTATCCGGAATTCCGGTTGCCTTCCCTATTCCAGCAACACTAAATAAATTTGCTTTTGTGGTTGTGATACTATTTACGGAAAAAGGAATAGGGCCAAACAATTTTGTATAAAGAAAAAACCCGAGGAAGATAAAAAGTATTGTTAATAATGGAGTCTTTATACTTTGCACAGACTAATAATAAAGGTTTGTAAAATTCCTGTCAAGGTTTATAGGTGAAGGGCTTTTCGTCCGTTAATACTTGCTACTTTGGCAACGCTATCTAGATCATAGAATCTATTTGCTTCCATAAGAAGCCGTGTTTCAAACCACAAATCGCCATCAGCAAAAGGCATAAAAGGATCATAAATATTGTCAGTTCCCAAGCAGACATTTACTTTTTCTTTCAAAAGTGGAGCTAATGGCGCGATAGCATTATGAAGCGGAGAATTGAAAGGAAGCATTTTCATACTTACCGCTGCACCCGGACAAGTCGCAATTGAAATCCCGGCTTTATTTAGTAACTTTGCAATTCTTGTTACTTCCTTTGGTTCTTGAGCAGAAAGCGATACGGCGTGAACTCCCAAAACTTTTCCTTCCATACCAAACTGTATTGTTTTTCTGGCAAGAAGTTCTGATTGTTTTTCATTGGGGTTATTTTCCTGATCTATATGAACACTGATTAATTTTTTCTGATCTTTGGCAATTTTTAGCAACAGCTCAATATGTTCTTCATATCTGGGCCAGTCTTTTGATGGAAGACCTCCGATTACATCAACCAATCCTGATGCTTTCTCAAACCATTGTCTTTCTTTTTTATCTAGGATTCCTTGGAGAGCTTGTGTAGCAATCAAAATTTTAATTTTATCTTTGTATTTCTTCTTCACCTCAAGGGCAACTTTTATTCCCATGAGCTTTACGCTGCTATCAACATCAATATGTGTTAAAACTGCGCTTGCGCCCTGTTCGATCATGCTATCTGCGGCGCGTGACATTCTATTGTAAAGATCTTTTTCAGTATAGTTTTCTTTCATCTTTTTGAAATATGCCCATTTCTCTTCAAGTTTTAAATGTCCGGTTGGAAGAAGTTTTTGAGTCATGAGGTAAGCTTTATCAAAATGAGAATGACAATTTATAAATCCTTTGTATTTTTTAATACGCTTAAGAAGAATGGACTTCATGTCCCAGGGTGATTTGTTTTTTATTTTGTTACTCCGTTCCATGTCAAACAATGTGCTCCTCCCCCAGCTTTCAAAAATTCCGATAGCTCAACTTCAAATACAGATAGTCCATGTTTTTTTAGACTATTAATCAATTTTCTAGAAGAACCTTTATTCATAACAATATTATTTTTATACAGAACTGAGTTGCATGCCATTTTGTATGCATCCGCCTTTGTTATTTGGATCAAGTTGGCACCTAACTTTTCAATTTTTGAAATTGATGATTTATCAAAAGCCTCTTCGTAAAACATTATTGTGTTATTAGGCAAGACGCAAAGGGCAGTGTCTAAGTGAAAAAAATATGGATTGATCAGCTTTAACGGAATTAATTTTTTATTCAAAAGACTTTCTATTATTTTTGCAGCTTTTAAGTTAGTCCTTTGTCCAGTTCCAATTAGAATAGTATTTTCAAACAAAACAAAATCTCCTTGACCTTCAAAATATGCGCCCCTTGGCAATTCAACTATTGTGAATTGTTTTTTCTTAAACCAATCAAGAGTATAATTTGATTCCGATCGACGTTCCTTGTAGAGAAAATTGCTTTTGATAAATATATGGTTATAAATAGCTCCTTGGTCTGCTGTAAAAACCATATCCGGAAGATGCTTAATTGGATCAATTAGAGAAACTTGCATGTTGAGTTTTGTGAAAGTATCTGTCAATTTTTTCCATTGCAAATTTGCTTTTTGAGTATTTACTTGAGTTGTCATCCATGGATTTATTTTATACTCCACCGCAAAATAGGTCGGAGGACACATTAATATTTCTTGTTTATTTATTTTTTTCATTTGGATTTTATAGGTGAAAGATCAATTTGTTTTTTTACACTTAATGCTTTGGCTGTAACCCCCAATATTCTTAATAATCCTTCAGAATCGGCATGATTGAAAGTTCCTATTTTTTCCATTGATGCTGCTTCCTCAGAATATAAAGACTGATTCACATTTTCAACTTTTTCATATGATATATTGCCTTTATATAAATTTACATGTATAGTTCCTGAAATCATAGAGGCAAGGTATCGAACTCCCGATATTGCCGCTTGAGATGCCGGATCATAAAAGTATCCTTGATAAATTTGTTCGGCAATGAAGTTCGAGAGTGTTTGAAATAATTTTCTTGATCTTCTCTCAAGAATTAATTGCAATAAAAATTCATACGATTTTCCCAATAATTCAATTCCGGGCATTTCATAAACTCCTCTGGATTTAATTCCAACAAATCTATTTTCAACAACATGAATGCCTATTCCTATGCCATTTCTCCCGCCAATTTTATTAGACATGAGGAATGATTCAAGAGAGCTTACTTTTTTGCCATTAATTTTTATTGGAATCCCCTTCTCAAAAGTCACAGAAAACTTTTCTTCTTTACTCGGCGCATCTTTTGGGAAAACTCCCATTCCTGGAGCAACAAAATCAGAAGGAGTACTTAATGATTCAAGTTTTCCTGCCTCATGAGTAAGTCCCAGGAAATTTGCATCAGTACTGTAGGGTTTGGAGTGAGTGGCTTTGATAGGAATATTTCTCGCTTTACAGAAATCAATCATTTCTTTTCTTCCACCAAATGTATCGATAAAGGAGGGATCTCTCCATGGAGCATAAACTGAGAATGTGGGCTCAAGCATATTTGTAACCAGCTGAAATCTTACTTGGTCATTGCCCCGGCCTGTTGCTCCATGAGTCAAAATAGTTATTTTTCTTTTTTTCATTTCTCGGAGAATTAACTCGGTTGTTACATGGCGGGCTAAGCCCGTGGTGTTCCAGTAACCCCCCTCATAAAAAGCTTGGGATTGTATTGCTATAACTCCAAGTTGAGCAAGCGCAACTCTTCCATCGATAATATTTACTTCCTTTGCGCCTGCGATTAATAGTCGTTTTTTTGCGTTATTGAAATTTGTCTCATCTGGTTGAGCAAGATCAACTATAAAGCAGAAAACATCAACCCCATTGTCGGTAAGCCACCTAGTAACAGTGCAGGAATCAAGTCCTCCGGAAACTGCCGCAGCCACTCTTTTTCCTTTTAAATCATTAACGGTTACCATAAATACGAAAAAGGAGAGGCTTTATAGCTCTCTCCATGCGATTTGATTATTTTTCAGCCGCATTCTCATAAAAAAACCAGAAATTGCTTTCTGGAATTAAACTCTAACAGGAATTTTGATTTTTGTCAAGATTTTGTCAAGATTAAATAATTGTAATTGTTACAATAAAAAAGAATTTATTATGGAAAAAGATCGTAGGAGTCCTGTCAGTTTGGATAAATGTGTTCCACGATTGGTAGAAAAATTGGATAAGAAAAGTGCTGATACGTATAAGATACTAAGCTCAGGTGGAAAGGTTCCTCCCCATGTTGCACTTACAATAACAACAGAACATTTTGCCTCAATGCGAGAATCCGCAAATAACTAAAGCTGGTTTAATTTTCAGCAGCACTTATTAAATTCTTCAAAAGCATTGCCACGTTGACAGGGCCAACACCGCCCGGAGTGGGAGTGTAAAAAGAAGCAATGTTTTTAATTTCATCATCTTCGTAGTCACCATGGAGTTTTTCATCCGATCCTTTATGTAGGCCGATACTGATAAGAATAACGCCATTTTTTATCATTTCAGGTTTTATAATCTGAGGCTTTCCAACAGCAGAAATGATAATATCTGCGTTTTTTGTAATTTCTGAGGAGTTTGGAGTTTTGGAGTCAATTACCATTGGTTTTATTCCTAATTTTTCAAGACTTTTTGTAACTGGTTTTCCACCAGTTTCCCCTTTTCCCACAATAACTATTTTTTTGTGTTTTAAATTAGTATCTTTCAAAATTTCCAAAACTGCGGCGGCGATGGGAGATTCGAATTTCGACTGTGGATGAAAACCGTCAACGTCTTTTTTGGGATCAATTGCGAGGCTTATTGTTTGGGAATCAATACGTGAAGGTAAGGGACGCTGAACAATAATACCATGGATTGAAAAATCGGCGTTTAATTTTTTTATTATTTTTCTTAATTCCGAATTATCAACATCGGATTCTAAATTAATTATTGTAGTTTTTGCCCCGATTGCTTCAGCCTTTAAGTCCTTTTGCTGAATATAAGCTATGGATGCGGGATCATTTCCTATCAAAATAATTGCCAGATGAGGAGTGAGACTTAGTTTTTGAACCTTACTTTTTAAATCAGTGAGGATTTTTTTTGCAATTTCCTTCCCGTCAATTTTCATTATTATTCTTCAACACAGGTTGCGGAGGTTACGCGGTCTGTTGAATTTGAGAATCTCATAAGTTTTACTCCCTGAGTATTTCTTGAATGTCTTGGGATTGAAGAAAGTTCCAATTTTACAACCTGTCCTCTTTTGGATGTGATAATCACATTTTTATAGTTTGGCGGAATTACCTGGGCGAATGTAACTTTTCCTGTTTTGGGTGTAACTTTTGCCACTTTTACTCCTTGTCCTCCTCTGCTCTGTCCCCTAAATTGTGTGACTGGTGTTTTCTTGCCAAGTCCGTTTTCCATAATTGTTAGTAAATCTGCTTTGGCGTCTTTATTGATAACGTCCATGCTTATAACTTCGTCCGGACTTTTCAGTTTAATTCCTCTAACTCCCATTGTGCTTCGACCAAGAGGCCTGACTGATTTTTCCGAAAATCTTATTGCTTTTCCATCACGACTGGTTAAAATAACTTCATTGTTTCCCTCTGTCAAAGCGCTCCAAACCAATTCGTCTCCCTTATCAAGTTTGATTGCCAATATTCCATTTCTTCTGATATTTTCAAACTCTGTCAGAGCAGTTTTCTTAACTGTTCCGTTTTTTGTAGAAAGGAACACATATTTAAAGGTTTCTTCTTCAACGCCTTTTTTCCCAACTTTATAGTTAATAAATGACTCGACCTTTTCATCCTGTTCGACATTAATAAGATTTACAATTGCAGTTCCTTTGCTTGTTCTTTGGGATTCTGCTATTTCAAAAGCTCTTAACTGATAAACTTTTCCACGATTGGTAAAAAATAAGATATTGTCGTGAGTTTGAGCATAACGGATGTTCAAAATTCCATCTTCTTCCTTTGTTGTCATTCCCCGTACTCCTTTTCCTCCACGCTGTTGGACCCTAAAACTGTTCAGACTTTGACGTTTGATATAGCCTGTATCTGTAATGGTTATAACTGTTGACTCATTAGGTATAAGATCTTCATCTGAGAATTCTCCGACTTTGCTCTTGAAGACCTTTGTTCGTCTTGGGTCTGCAAATTTTTCTTTGAGGACTTTCAATTCTTCTTTGATAACGCTTAGGATTTTTTCAGGGTGTGATAGTAAATCTTCCAGATATGCAATTGTTTCCTTAACCATAATAAGTTCGTCTTCAATTTTTTGTCGCTCAAGTGCCGCCAAACGACGAAGCTGTAAATCCAAAATTGCAACTGCTTGAATCTCACTTAATTTGAATTTTGTAATTAAGTTTTGTTTTGCATCTTCCTGAGTCTTAGATTCCCTAATTGTTTTTATAACAGCATCAATATGATCAACTGCGATTTTGAGTCCTTCCAAGATGTGAAGTCTTGCTTTTGCTTGTCTTAATTCAAATTCAGATCTTTTGGTAACAACAAAGTAGCGGTGTTTTAAATATTCTTCAAGGATTGTTTTTAGATTAAGTGTTTGAGGCGTGCCATTAACGAGTGCAACAATATTTGCAGGGAAACTTGTCTGAAGACTTGTATGTTTGAATAAATTATTTAGAACTTTTTTTGGAGCAGTATCTCTTTTGAGTTCCACAACAACTCTGGTTCCATGTCTGTCTGACTCATCACGCAAATCTGAAATCCCTTCGATTTTCTTCTCTCTTGCCAATTCAGCGATTCTGGCAACCATGAGGGCTTTGTTTACCTGGTATGGAAGTTCTGTAATAATAATTGCCGATTTTCCATTTCCAATATCTTCAATTTCTGCTTTTCCTCTTATAATCACTCTTCCCCGGCCGGTTGTGTAGACATTTTTAATCTCATTAAAATCATAAATTGCCCCAGCAGTTGGGAAATCAGGTCCTTTAATAAACTCCAAAAGATCGTCAACTGTAACGTTACTTGTCAAAGAAAATCCTTTGCCCGGAGCTGTTGTTTTGGTTTTTCCGATCATGAAAGTAATGGCATCAATCAATTCACCAAGATTATGAGGTGGAATTTTGGTTGCCATACCAACTGCAATTCCTTCACTTCCCATTAATAGTAAGTTAGGAAGTTTTGCCGGAAGAAAAACCGGTTCTTGCAAAGTTCCGTCAAAATTCGCAATAGTATCTACGGTTTCCTTATCCAAATCCAAAAGCATCTCTCCGGTAATTGCAGCAAGACGGGCTTCCGTATAACGCATTGCTGCTGGAGGATCACCGTCAACAGAGCCATAGTTTCCTTGTCCATCAACCAATGGATATCTCATTGAAAAATCCTGAGCCAAGCGGACTAAAGCATCATAAATGGGTAAATCTCCGTGAGGATGATATTTACCCATAACTTCTCCGACAATTTTTGCTGATTTTGCGTATTTGGCAGTGTGAGTTAAGTTTAATTCATGCAATGCAAAAAGAATTCTTCGGTGGACTGGTTTGAGTCCATCTCGCACATCAGGAAGAGCACGGGAGACAATAACAGACATAGCATAATCCAAATATGCTCTCTTAACTTCTCCTGTAATCTCTGTTTGTTTTAAAGTCCCAATATTCGCCATATAACTAAATTTCTAATTATTCTAATTTCTAATTGCTCTAAACAAATCCCAAATTCCAACTTAGAAATTAGGTTAATTAGGTCAATTAGAGCAATTTATTTCAATGCTTTCTTTACCACCTCGACCGCTACTTCTTTTCCCTTCCACTCTTTTATCTTAACCCACTTCCCAGGTTCCAATGTCTTGTAATTCTCAAAGAAATGTTTCATTTTATTTTTGATTGCGTCTGGTACGTCTTTAATATCTGTATAAGAACCGAATAATGGGTCGACTTTTTTGGTCGGGACTGCAAGAAGTTTCATGTCAATTCCTTCTTCATCTTCCATTTCCAACATTCCGATAATGACAGATGGAATGACAACTCCGGGCATTACAGCCTGTTCGCTCATGACCAAAACATCCACCGGATCTCCATCTTCTGCCAATGTATTTGGAATCGATCCATAATTGAATGGATAGCTCATTGCTGTATACAAAAATCGGTCAACGAAAATCATTCCTGATTTTTCATCAATCTCGTATTTTATATTTCCGTCTTTCGGTATCTCAACCAAAACATTTACTTCTCCATTTGCCGGATTTTTTCCTGTTTCTATTTTTTTAATATCCATATCTACTTCTCACCCCCTCTAATTGGTGCTATTCTCATTTGTATTTTTCCTAAAAGATCTGGAATTTCGGGGACTAGCAATCGACCTTCACTTTTTCCCTCTCGTTTAAACCGATTAACGCCTGGTGGACAGTCCTCATCCAGCTCCTCTCCAAGTTCAAAATGGTTAGAAAGTACAGTGCCTTTAGGTGTTTTAACTTCGACCATGTAAGGTAATTCTTTACCCTGGTGCCGATCATCTTTGGTGATCAGACCTATTTCAAAAAGTTTCGTTTCCATTTCCTCTTCGTAATCTGTTGTATTTGGGGATGGAATATTTATTTCTACATCAGACAATATAATGGTTCCATTTTCCACTTCAGGAAGAAATTCCGAGTGATCCCAATAAAGACCTACTGTTAATAGGCCTATTTCTTTTAATTTGAGAGGAAAATCCTTTGCTTTATAATCTTCTCTATCATAGGCGTAAGGAACTGCTGTATATCCTTCGAAAGGACGAAACCATTGAGCCAGTTGAATTTCCTTGGGTTGTAAATTTGCTTGCTCTGATTTATTTTCGCTCATAATATTTTTTGTTCAAACCAGGTTTGAAATAGCTAGACAAACCAGGCTATATATCTAATTGCGCTTGCGTTGCGTTAGACTGTATAAATTGTTTTCGGGGCGGGACTTCGTCGCCCATAAGCATTGTGAAAACTGCATCTGCTTCTTCTACGTCTGCAATGTTCACCTGCTTCAATATCCTATTTGCAGGGTTCATAGTTGTATCCCACAACTGATCTTTGTTCATTTCTCCAAGACCCTTGTATCTTTGTATATTTATTACAGCATTTCCGATTTTCATTTCTTTTAGAATTGTATCTTTTTCTTCATCCGAATATGCATATTTTATATCTTTTCCGCGGTTAAGTTTGTACAAAGGTGGTTGGGCAATGTATAAATATCCTTGCTGAATAATTTGCGGCAAATGGCGATAGAAAAATGTTAAAAGCAATGTTTCAATATGTTCTCCGTCAACATCTGCATCAGTCATTATAATTACCCGATGATATCTGAGTTTTTCAAATTTTATAGTCTCCCCTATTCCCATTCCCAAAGCAATGATGACGTTTTTCAATTCCTCATGTTCGATTATCTTGTCAAGACGGGCTCTTTCTGTATTTAAAATCTTTCCTCCAATTGGTAAAATTGCCTGAAACTTTCGGTCGCGGCCCCCTTTGGCTGTTCCAGCTGCTGAATCTCCTTCAACCAAATACAATTCTGAAACTGCCGGATCTTTTTCCTGACAGTCTGCTAATTTTCCGGGAAGCGAAGATCCCTCTAATGCGCCTTTTCTAAGAATTGCTTCCTTAGCAGCTTTTGCAGCAAGTCTTGCTTTAGCTGCCAAATAAACTTTTTCCAAAATTTTTCTTCCTTCCCCTGGATTTTCTTCAAAGAAAGTTGAAAGCCCTTCTTTTACGACCATTTGCACTATAGGCTGTATTTCCGCATTCCCCAATTTTCCCTTTGTTTGTCCCTCAAACTGAATTCTATCCTGAGGCATTTTAATAAAGACAACAGCAGATAATCCTTCTTTTGTGTCATCACCTGTTACTGAGTCTTCGTCCTCCTTAAAACTTCCTATTTTTTTACCATAATCATTTATTGCGCGCGTCAAGGCCATTCTAAAACCTGTTAAATGCGTCCCTCCATTGATGGTGTTAATTACATTTACGTAACTTTGAACATTTTCCACATATCCATTGTTGTATTGAAGAGATGCTTCTATCTCGACATCTCCTTCTTGTTTTTGAATAAATATGGTTTCATGCAACGGCCCTTTGTTCTCATTTAATTTCTCAACCAATGATTTAATGCCCCCTTCAAAATAATAATTTACTTCTTTTTTAATATCCGCTCTTTCATCTACAAAATGAAAGTATAATTTGGGGACAAGATATGCCCTTTCTCTAATTGCTTTTTTAATAGTGTCAAAATCAAAAACTATTGTTGAGAAAATTTGACTGTCCGGGAAAAAGGTAACTTTGGTACCTGTTGCATGGTTGGGATTAAAATCAGTTTTACTATCTGTTTTTGTTTCCAATAGTTTCGTTTTTGCAATTCCTCGCGCATATTCCTGAGAATAAATTTTGTTGCTGCGTTTTACTTCAACTCTCATCCATTCAGACAAAGCATTGACAACGGATGCGCCGACTCCATGAAGACCTCCGGAAATTTTATAAGCACTTCCTCCGAATTTTCCTCCGGCATGAAGTTTGGTCATGACAATTTCCAGAGCCGATTTTTTGAATTGTGGCATTATGTCGACAGGAATTCCTCGCCCGTCATCTATTACAGTCGCAGTGCCATCTTTATTAAGTGTAATCCAAACATTTTTAGCAAACCCCGCCAATGCTTCGTCCACGGCATTATCAATAATTTCTCGTAAAGACTCGTGAAGTCCGATTACGTCAGTTGACCCAATATACATCCCGGGGCGTTTTCTAACTGGTTCCAAGCCTTCCAAGACTTGAATTTGCGCTGCAGAATAATCAGAGGATTTATTGATCGAAGAAGCAGTCTTTTTTATTGCCATAAACATTATCTTATCAAATTAAAGCAACAATTTCCAGAGGTTGTTTTATGGGTTCCGGCCCCTGAGTTTGAGGTGCTTACGAAAATACCTTATCGTATAAAGACTAACGATACGGAATCGGAACAGCTATAACGATCTGGTATTTTAGTTGCTTTCTTGCATTATTCCAGATTTTCCAAGGTAAGATGTTCGATGTCCGTTAGTCTTTTACCATAATCAGCATGATCTTCAACGAATTCTTTGTATTTCTTGGGATTATTAAAATATGAAAGTGATTCTTTTATGTTCGTGAATCCTGAGGATTTATCTATATATTCAGGGTATGAGGAGTATTCGTAGGATGCTAGATTTTCGATTCCTATCAAATAAGAGGTGACGGGGTTAAGGTGAATATATCGGGATACATGCATGAATTGCTCATCATCCTCAATTCTTACTGCCCCGAAGTTTCCTTGAAAAAGATGGCCAGACCTGTCATGACGAATATTGAAATAATGGCTAAAGCCGTTTGTTATTTTCGCCATAAATTTAGAAATTCCTTTATCGGCTAATTGTCTAAGTAAAAAATGGAAGTGGTTTGGCATAAGGCAAAAAGCAAGAATATCCACAAGCCGTCTTGATTCTTCCTCTAGTTTTCTAAGAATATTTTCTCTTTCCTTGACTGCAAGTTTCTTGAAATACGAAAATTTTATTGGACAATTTACGAAGCGATAATAATTTGTAACATCCATAAATCTCGTATAGTCGCGTTTATTTAAAAATATTAGTCTTTTTTCAACGCCACGATTATATATATGATAGATTTCATTGGTAGCAAGTATCGTTTTACGTAATGCCATATCTTCTAAGTCCAGTAAAGCATTTTTTTACCGGATCGTCAATAGACTAACGATACGGGATCGTTACAGCTATAACTAAATGGTAATTTTACCTTAAATTTACGCCTTGCGGAGTTTTCTCTTTAGCTTCCGAACCTAGGGTTTGGGCTCGCAACGTAATTCGATACGGGATCGATCTAGCTTGGAGTCAATTATTAATCCTTCAGGCGCCCCATTTCCAATAGTTAAATTCTTTATATCCATTATTTTTTTCGCCTCCTTCGCTTATGGATACTCTTATTGCTTGTAAAATTTCAGGAGTATTTTTAAGCATAAAGTGTTCCTGCTTTGTAATCGTATCGCCATATCTATCTTTGTATCTTTCTCCCGTATCATTTTCGAAGAAAAATATATCTTCTGTCTTATCCATTCTGTCTCCCATATCAGAGCTAACAGTAGTTTCTGTATCGTCAAGCCACATATTGAATCTCAAATTGTGTTCATGATCGCTATTAAGACCTGGTTCACTAAAATCTAACCATCCTCTTACGCTACAATATCCTTGTCGCATAAAATCTAGCGCTTTTCCTGTGGAAATTTTTCCAGAAAGATCAATTGTGAAAGCGAGATCTTCTTCCTCGTACCAATCCTCTTCCTCTGTGATCTTGGGTCCAATAAGCGACACCCACCCTTTCCCTAATCCACCAAAACTAAATGGTTTGCTTTGTATGCTTTCTCCACCATCGGAAGTTTCAAAACCGTCTGCAAATGGAGCAATGCCTCTTTTAGGTTCTTTTACCTGTTCTATTTCTTTAGGTGCGTTGTCCATAGTGTTATTATAAACCTCTAAAGTGATTTCTCAAAGATTCTATTATATAGTTTAGTAAATAATTTGATTTGTTGATAATTAAATCTTGAGCGTGGAGGTATTCGAAATCTTCGCCGCCGAAGCCGCGTTTGAATAATGATAGACCGCTAAAACGATGATTTTGTTTATTCTCCGGCGCAACTCCCCAAAAATTATACCGAGTCATCCCGCGTTTTTTTGCTTCTTTAATCGCCTCCCACTGAATTAGATATGCGCCCGGATAATTTCTTCCTTCGTCAGTTGACGCGCCATAATGATAGACAGCTTCTTTGCCATAAAAAATTATAAAAGCCTGGGCCAGTAATTTATTTTCAAACTCTGCTTTATATAAAGTAGCATTTCCATTTTCAGCAAAAACCTTGAATTGTTCATGCAAAAATTTATAGGAAAATGGTACGAATTTTTGTCTTTTAGCTGTTTCAATTTGCAGGTCATAAAATTTTTTAATTTCTTTTTCATCAGTGGATGTTATTATTTTTATATTTTCCTTTATTGCTTTTCTTACTTCATAACGAGTTCCTTTTCTCATTTGTGTCATTAATTCTTCCTCTGATTTTGTAATATCTAATTGCGATGTCAATTCTGCATGTAAATGCATAGGGGCTTTTTTAAATCCTAAATCTTTAAAAGTTTTTTTTGAAAATTCGTCGGATTTTAATTGAGGTCTAACTCTAATAAATACGCAATTGTTTTCTTTAGCAATTCTCTTTATCTCACTAGAAAAACTTTCTACTAAATTTTTATTTCCCCAATCAATTATTGGGCCGCCGGGAACTGTTATATATTTTCCGCGTCTTGCTGGTTCCACAGCCGAAAGCATTATTCCAACCAATTTATTATTCTCAAAAAAACCGGAACGAAATATTTGTTTGCTTAGAGATTTATGGAACTCTCCCCAGCTCCAGCTTTGCAGAAAATTAGCTTCATTTTTGCTCAAAATAAAATCTTCCCAAGTTTTTTTATCGGAGACATTCTTTATTGTAATTTCAGCCATTCATTTATCCTTTCCGAAATTTTCAGGGCGTCTTCCTTAGCGACATTAATATGTGTCGGTAAATTAAGAATTATTTTTGAAATTGCAACTGCGTTCGTACATTCGGGCGCAACATCATCGTACCAAATATCCGAGACAAAAACTTTAGATTCTTTTAAAAACTTAATTAATTTTTTTCTGTCATCAACAAAAATAGGAAATCTTAAATTTGCGGATAGAGAAATCTTGTCTGTAATGTTCGAGTTTAAAACTTTCTTATTTAAATTTTCTGCATAAATCTGCGCAATTTTTCTACGATGTTCTAGTTGTTGGTTTAATCTACTAAATCCATCGAGAGCTAAATTACAATACCAATTTGGAAGAGCAAAAAAATCATACAAACCTTCCTGCATAGGGTTAGATAAAAGCTTTAAATTTTTGAGCAGGAAATGATAAATTTTTCCAAGACCGAAATTATATAAAAATCTTATTTTATAAGTAAGCGAAGGATATAAATGATCTTTTAGTTGTTGCAAATTATTAACATTGCTAAATTGCTGTATTGTTGGATTGCTATATTTTTTATTTCTGATAACCAATGCGCCGCCTGAGACGGCGTCGATAACTTTATCCTGACTAAAAGATAAAGCGGTAAAATCTCCTAGAGTTCTGGCTTCCTTTCCATCCTGGTATTTTGTTCCTACACAATGTGCCAGATCTTCGATCAAAATTAGATGATTTTCATTACAAATTTTTGTAATTTTTTCAATATCAGTTGGATAGCCAAATGTGTTTTGAATAACCACGACTTTTATGTTTTTGTTTTCTTTCAAAGCTTTTTCCAAAGTTTCGGGACTAAAGTTTAAATCTGAATTTTCTCTTTCTAAATCCAAGCAAATTGGAATACATCCTGCCTCCTCAATTGCTTTGTAAACAAAAAAACAGTTAAATCCATTTATTGCTACGCTAGATTTTTCTGGTAAGTTTAAAATTTTGAGAGCCAAAGTAAGCGCTTCCCGTCCTTTGTAAGTTAGAATAGTTTTTCCGCCATATTTTTCTTCAAGAAATTTTTTTAATTTTTGGTCCGCGCCATTACTATCCGAAAATAAAGATTTTAGAACATATTTTAAATTGTAATTTGACCCCAAAGAATTAAAAATAGACATATTGTTAAATTGTTATATTGCTAAATTGTTAATTATTAAATTTGCGACTTGTTCAGGGTGGGTAAATATCGGCGAGTGCTTTGCATTTTCTATTATTTCAAGTTTGGAATTCTTAATAAGATGATGCATTAATTTTCCATCTGATAAGGGTGTGGTTTTGTCTTCCCTGCCCCAAATAATTAGAGTTGGAGTTTTGATTTCTGAAAGAAGTGGTTTTAAATCTGTAGTAATTAAATTAATCATTGTTTTTTTAATATTTTCTTCTAAATCTTTATAGTCAGATTCCCTGGCAGCTTTATAAAGCAAATTTTTAAGAGAACTTGATGACGTTAAATTCTTGCCTAACTTTGCTATAGTTTTAAAAATAAACCTTTTTATTCGTAGCGGAAGTTCGTTGTGGTAGATTCCCGAGCTATCTAAGAGAATTAATTTATCGATTTTTTCAGGATATAAATTTGCAAAAGCAAGAGCAATTCTCCCTCCATTAGAATGTCCCATTAATATTACCTTGCCTTTTGCTTTAGCAACAATATTATTGAGCCATTTTATGTAGTCTCCAAGCTCCCAAACTTTGTATAATTTTTCGGTAAGTCCTGGAACTTTTGGAAATTCATATTCTAACCCTTTTTCTTTTAGTATTTTTAAAAATTCGTTCCATTTATCCAAATTCTTTGTCCATCCGTGTAAAATTATTATTTTCATGCCACTTCGCTTACCCCTTCTTTTAATAATATTTTCAATATATTCATATTTAATCTATTTTATACCTCTTACTCAAGCTTCGAGAGCATGACCCTTCCGTAGTTTTAACGAAGGAGGGTCATAGTCCCCAGGCCTTTCTTCTATTTTGCCAGGCTTTTTCCCGTCTTACAAGCTTATTAATATCTTTTTTATCTCGCAATAGATGTTCAATAATTCCTTCCAGGAATCTTGCGCCTTTAAAAAGTATCGTTTCTCCACCTTTAATATTTCCTAAGATATAATCTAAGCCCTCTTTTGGCATTAGAAATTTTCTTGTGTCATCCTGACCAAGTTTGTGGATCTTAGGATAAGTGTATTTCAAAACTCGTGGTCCAATCAGGATTACTTTTTGTAATTTCATAGTATTTATTATTTCTGCCAGATTTTCGTGCTCTACCTTCTCTTCTTTACCAAGCTCGATCATATCTCCTAAGACAATCCATTTATTCTTTGAGGGATATTGTTCAAACATTTCTAAAATTGCCCTTACGCCGTCAGGCGTGGCATTGTAAGTGCTATCTATAATAGTGGTGTTTTTAATTCCTTTGAAAACAGAATTTCGGCCTGGAGGAAGAGTTAAGTTTTTGAAAGTTTCATCAAGTGGTAAGTTTAAGGATTTAAGAAGTAGATTAGTCATTTCAATAGAGTAAAATACGTCTTTTGGGACAATAAAATTGATCGAATATTTTTTATCTTCGATCATAAATTCTGTGCGATTGTCGAGGATTTTATATGATTTTAGGGAAATTTGGGAGATTGGGACGATTGAGGCGTTTGTCCGCTTAAGCTGTTTTTTGATAAGACTGGAGTCTCCATTTACGATTGCTAATTTTTGAGTATATTCTAGGAAATATCCAAATTCATAAGCGATTGCTTCCTCGACTGTAGGAAAACATTTATTTCTTACTAAATAATCAAAATTAACACTGTGGGTTATGCTTGAGCTTATCCATAAAGTAATTTCCGGTTTTAAAAGGCTTGCCAGAAATTTTCCCTCCCCCGATCTATCACAATCAGCTTCGACAATATAAATTTTTTCTTTCGGTGCGGCTTTGAAAGCCTTGAATGGCGCGAGTAAGAAAAGACTAATCCATTCATCCGGAGTTAAGTTTTTGCGGCTTAATCCCAAAATATCAAATGGGATTCCGTAAGAGCTATTTGCATGATGAGAATATTTTGCTTTGTTTCCCAGCTGAGATTCAATCAAATGCAGAAGGGTTGTCTTCCCGCTTGATCCCGTGATTACTACGATCTTCGGCTTCCACAAAGAAAGCTGAATTTGAGCCCAAAACCTAAAATAATAAGCAACCGGAAAATACAATAACTGCTTAATTCTTCTCGCCATCCTTTAATTTTATCAGAAAGTATCCCAAATAGCAGTTTTTACTGAATCCTGCGTAGTTCTTTGTCAAGCCCCGATGTTCGAATCTAGTCAACCCCCGGTGTTGACTACGTTCGAACCTAAGGATTACCGCTTGCAATTAGACATAGCAACCATTATTCTTTAGACATGCCATATAGGAAAGTAATTTTGGCTTCTGAGCAAATTTATCATGTGTTTAACCGAGGAGCAGGTGCGCTACCAATATATTTGAACACCAGAAGTTATCTGAGATTTTTAGATTTAATTGATTATTACCGTTTTTCAAATACTCCATTTAGTTTTTCTCAGTTAATGAGTTTGCGAAAAGAAGAAAGACAAAAAATTTTACTAGAACTAAGAAGGCAAAACGCTATGCACGTAGAAATAATAGCTTATTGTCTTATGCCCAATCATTTTCATTTACTTTTAAAACAAAAAACAGATAAAGGAATTTCTGTTTTTATGAAGAATCTTCAAAATGGTTACGTCAAATATTTTAATATTAAAAATGAGAGAGCGGGTCCTTTGTTTCAGTCAATGTTTAAAGCTGTGAGAATCGAAAGTGATGAACAATTGCTTCATGTATCAAGGTATATTCATCTTAATCCCTCAACGGCATACATAGTAGAGTCAGAAGATCTCGAAGATTTTTCCTGGTCATCATTGAAAGCTTATCTAAATGAGGATTTTAATAAAAACAACTATTTTATTAGCCCGAGTCTAGTATTGGATTTTTTTAAGAATAAGAAAGATTATTTGAAATTTGTTTTGGATCAAGCATCTTACCAGAGAGACTTAGATAAGATTAAGCATCTCGCGCTCGAATAACATGCTATATCCTTAGGTTCAAAGCTAAACAACACCGGGGGTTGTCTACGTTCGAACATAGGGTTAAAAAGATAGGAATAGGTTTTCGAGGGCGATTCTCTGGCTGACATTTGTACTTTTGATGATTTTATAGGTTTTTTGAAGCGATTTTGAAACATTTAAATATTGGAAATCGTTATAATTTTCAACTAGTTTTCCTCTTACAAAAATGGTCATTTTTTCAAGCCAAGCAATAGCTTCTTCTTTATTTTTTGCAATGTCTTGAGCGGCTTTTAGCTTGTCCCCTATTTTTCCTTTTAATAAAAGATTCAAACTATTATTAAAAGCCAAAATTTCTTCATTATGTATTAAATTGGTTGTCTCTTGTTTTAGTTCAATAATTTTACAGCGGGAAATAATCGTTTGCAGTAGCAGTTCTTTTTTTGCCGCGGAAATTATTATTATCGTATTTGCGGGTGGTTCTTCCAAAACTTTTAACAACGCATTTTGTGCTTCAGTTGTGATGTTTTCGTAAGCTTGGATGACAACAGCTTTTGTTTTTCCTTTGAAGGGTTTAAGAAAAATTTTTTTCTGAATATTCCTTACATCCTCAATTCCCATTGCCTTTTCAAAGGTTTGCAGATCAATATCAATAGGATCAATTCCCTTTTCTTTTATAAAATTAGATATATAGGCAGATGTCTTAGCTTTTTCTTTTGCTACAACCAAAAAACTTTGCATACAAATTTATCTATTGTCCCGCATAGCCTTTCCGTTCGCCTTCTCGTTCTATTCGAACACGGCTCATGGAGCGGCTTTAACGGGACTGCGTGAAGTGTTTTATTTCTTCACTTGAATTATAGTTTATTTTTCCTTATTATTAAAGTAATGCCTACTTCAGATTTAAGCTCACAACAGTTGCCGGAGCACAAAACACTTTTGGATATTTTGCTTGCGGATAATCTAATTACTCAGGCACAATACGATAACATAAAAGTCAAAAGTGCAAGTCAGGGACTAACAAGTGCAAGTATTATTGAATCAATGAATATAGTTGATGAAAAAAGGCTTGCACAGGAAAAAGCAAAGCTTTTGGGTGTTCCTTTCATATCTTTAGAAACAACATCCTTTGCTCCTCAGGCTTTGAGTCTTATCCCCAAAGCAGTTGTGGAAAGATTTTCTCTGATTCCTTTCTTGTATGACGAAAAGACAAGAAGTCTTTCTATAGCAATGAGTAATCCTGTTGATCTGGAAGCACTACAGTTTGTGGCTCAAAAGACAGGATTAACAATAAAATCTTTTGCCGCATCAGATGCAGAGGTCAAAAAGGCAATAAGCGAGCAGTACAGTCAAGAAATTGTGGGAGAAGTCGGAGAGGCTCTTGCGGAAACGGAAAATTACAAAAAAACCCGAACTGTTGACAGTAAACAAATTGGTGAAATAATTAAAGAACCTCCCATTGCAAAAATTGTTTCAACCATTTTGGAGTATGCTGTGACTAGTCGTGCTTCGGATGTTCATATAGAACCTCAGGAAGATAGAGTTAGAGTTAGATATAGAATAGATGGAATCTTGTACGACAAACTAAGTCTTCCAAAAAATGTCCAGGATGCTGTAGTTTCTCGTATAAAAATTTTGTCGGAAATGAAAATAGATGAACACCGTACACCTCAGGACGGACGATTCAATTTCAAAGTTGCCAACGAAGAGGTGGATTTGCGTATTTCTGTTTTGCCAACCGCGCATGGAGAAAAAATCGTCATGAGGCTTCTTAGAAAAACCGGCGGAATACCAACACTTGACGACTTAGGGCTTAATGGGAGCTCACTTAGGAATTTAGAAACCGCAATGTTAAGGCCTCATGGAATTATTCTTGTCTGTGGTCCGACAGGATCTGGAAAGACAACAACTCTTTATTCTATCCTTGCAAAACTCAATACTGCCCGAGTGAATATTATGTCTCTTGAAGATCCAATTGAATATCAGCTGCCCGGCGTAAATCAAGTTGCAGTGAATCCCGCAGTTGGTCTTACATTCGCAACAGGACTTAGAGCTTTTCTTCGCCAGGACCCCAACATAATATTAGTTGGAGAAATTCGAGACAAAGAGACCAACGAATTATCTCTTCAAGCTGCTCTTACGGGTCATTTAGTTTTTTCAACTCTTCATACTTCAAATGCAGCAGGTGCTCTCCCCCGTCTGCTAGATTTAGGGGCAGAGAATTTTCTTCTCGCCTCAACAATAAATGCAATTGTAGGACAAAGAATTGTCAGAAAAATATGTGATAATTGTAAAGAAGAATATTCTCCCCTGCCTCAAATTATAGAAGAAATAAAAAAAATATTAGGAAATCTTTTTCCCGTAAAAACAGATATCAAATTAAGTCGCGGCAAGGGTTGTGATCAATGCGGCAAATCCGGATATTTAGGCAGAATTGGGATTTTCGAAACGCTTCCTGTCACACCCAAAATTGCGAGTCTGGTTTTGGAAAGCTCTGATAGTGCTACAATAGAAAAAGAAGCAATTCAAGAGGGAATGATCACCATGAAACAGGACGGATATTTTAAGGTTTTGAAAGGAATAACAACAGTTGAAGAAGTGTTGAGGGTAGCACAGGAATGAGTTAAAAGTTCAAAGTGAAAAGTTAAAAGTTAATTTTGAATTTTGCCCGCCCGCCGAAGCCTTGGCGAAGGGGGGAATTTTAAATTTTGAATTTGAGCGAACGAAAGTGAGCGATTATGGATATACAAGAACTTTTTAAAATAACAGTTGATCAAAAAGCATCTGATCTTCATCTTTTGGCGGGGATTCCTCCGACTATTAGGGTGGACGGTTCTTTAAAATATCTGACAGGATATCCTGCGTTGGAACCTTTGGCAATAGAGGAAATGATTTACTCTCTAATTACGCCCGCTCAAAAAGAACTTTTGATAGCCAACAAGGAATTAGATTTCTCTATTGGTTTTGGAGGCGGAACTTATGGAGATCTTGGCCGTTTTCGCGCTAATTTATATTATCAAAGAAAATGTCTTACAGGTGCTTTCCGACTGCTTCCTCCAAGTATATTAACATTAGAAGATCTTCATTTGCCACAAATTCTGCATACTTTTTCGGATTTAACTCAGGGATTTGTTTTGGTTACCGGTCCAACTGGGCACGGAAAATCTACTACTTTAGCAGGAATAATTAATGAAGTAAATCTTAAGAGATCGGCCCATATTTTAACTATTGAAGATCCCATTGAGTACGTATATCCCCCGGGAAAAAGTATAATCTCTCAAAGAGAAATGGGTATAGATACGCATTCTTGGGATTTTGCACTTCGCTCGGCCCTTCGAGAGGACCCGGACGTAGTCTTGGTTGGGGAAATGCGGGATCCTGAAACAATTGCCTCAGCCATTACTATTGCAGAGACAGGGCATTTAGTTTTTTCAACTCTTCATACCAATTCCGCGGCTCAGAGCATAGATAGAATTATTGACTCATTTCCGGCAAGCCAACAGTCTCAAATAAAAATTCAGTTGGCAGCTACACTCAAGGGTGTTATTTCGCAACGCCTCTTACCTCAGATAAATGGAGGAAGAGTTCCCGCTATTGAAGTTCTTCTCGGTACTCCTGCTGTAGCTAGTATTATAAGGGATGGAAAGACACATCTTATAGATTCAGTTATACAGACTTCCAAAGATAAAGGCATGATTGGAATTGATTCATCTTTAGCAGCATTAGTTCTATCCGGAAATATTAGTTTGGAAATGGGTAAAAGCTACTCTCTACATCCAGAGGACTTCTTAAGAATGGTTAGTTGATATGAAACTCTACTACAAGGCAGTAACGGACAAAGCACAATCAATAGATGGATTAATTGAGGCAAGAGATCCTCAGGAAGCTGCAGTATATCTTCGAAGTAAAGGGCTCACTCCGATCAAAATAATTAAAAAAGATAAAAGTAAACTGACAAATATTCTTCCTTTTTTCGGCAATAAAGTAAAGGCATCAGATATAGTAACTTTTACCAGACAACTATCTTCAATGCTTGCTTCGGGGCTTACTTTTTTAAGAAGTCTGGAGATTTTAAAAAATCAGGTGAGAAACAACGCTTTGGTAAAAATTATAGATACCATTATAAAAGATATACAGGAAGGGGCAAGTTTTTCCCGCGCAATTGCAAAGTATCCAGAGATTTTTTCCCCGGTTTATGTGGCATTGATAGAGGCGTCAGAAGATTCAGGACTTTTGGATAAAGCGCTTCTAAGACTTGCGGATACTTTAGAAAAACAGCAAAAATTAAAAAATACCGTAAAATCCGCACTTACTTATCCGGCTATTGTCGTTGTTATGATGATTATTGTTGTTTTTGTTATGATGATTTTTGTCATTCCTCAAATTTCTAATCTTTACCAAAGTTTGAATGTTTCGCTTCCTTTACCAACTCTTGTTTTAATACAGATTTCAAATTTTTTTGTTTCATTCTGGTTCGTTCCTCTGATATCTTTTTTTGCTATCGGATTTGCATACAATCGTTGGTATAAGACTGTAGAAGGCAAACTTACTATAGATAGTATACTTTTAAAAATACCGCTTTTTGGTAATTTGATAAAAAAAACAATACTTGCGGAATTTTCTAGGACTCTAGGCGTTTTGTTGGCATCGGGAACATTGGTGGTTGAGGCTCTTGATAAAGTTTCTAACACTACTGGGAATATTCACTACAAAAATGCAATTGTTGATATTTCAGAAAAAGTTGAAAAAGGAGTAAGTATTGGAGATGCGATGTCTTTATATTATCTTTTTCCTCCTAATTTGACAGAGTTGGTTAAAATTGGAGAACAGACAGGAAAATTAGACGAAACACTTATGAAAGCTTCTGAATATTTTGAAAATGAAGTAGACCAAACTGTCAAAACTCTTTCAACAGCAATGGAGCCGATTATTTTGATAATTCTTGGAATTGGAGTGGCATTCTTAGTTATTTCTATTCTTACCCCTATTTATCAAATAACATCATCAATAAAATAATAAATTAAATATTTCGAGGCTACAATACCCCTTGACAACCTTTTTATTTTCTGTTTTACTAGATAAGAACTTATAAATCAATGAAAATAAAATCTTTTTTAAATAAATTCTCCTCGAAAGGTTTTACCCTTATCGAACTTCTCATTGTCATCGCAATTTTAGGAATCTTAGCGGCAGGAGTATTGGTAGCAATTGACCCGGTTGATAAAATCAACGCAGCAAATGATTCAAAAGCACAAGCAGATATTGGATCTTTTGCAAGTGCTGCTGAAGCATATGCAGTTTCTCATAACGGATTTTATGCAAATGGTAATCTTGCAAATGCAAATGCGACATTAAAAGCTCAAGGTGAAATAAAAGTTGATTTTGCTCCTCCTACTACTGCATATACATATACATATGATTCTGTTTCAGCTGCTCCTCCTGCCAATAACTCTCCTTTTGACAATACTTGTACAGCAGGCTCAACATGTACGGGAGTTGTTATAACTAGCACTCTAAAATCAAAGAAATATACTGGAAAACTTTTCCAGAGATACGAATCTGTTACTGGCAAAACTTGCCAAACAGCAGCAGCTACAACACCTTGTACATAGCCTTCCTAATTTAATCCTCATCTTGTTGAAAAAAGATTTTATATATGTTTAACTAAGATTAGATGAAGCATTTTATATTTAAAAGGAACTCATTGGGCTTCACCCTTATCGAACTTCTCATCGTCATCGGCATTTTAGGCATCTTAGCAGCAGGAGTTGTTGTAGCAATTAATCCCCTAGCAAAAATTAATTCGGCAAATCTTGCCAAAACAAAAACATTTGCAGCAAGTGTAGAAAACTCACTAGCTATATCCCAAGTTGGCAAATGGAGTTTTGAAGAACAGACTGGGACCATTGCTAGTGATACATCTGGATACGGAAATAATGGGACGCTAAATAACAGTAGTATGTGGAAATCGGCAGCAGATCCTGCATGCAAAGATCTTGGGTTTGGAGGGTGCTTGAGTTTTAATGGAACACAATTTGTAACAATACCCAAAAATGTGCTTGGTAATTCAAACGCTTTTACTGCATCAGCATGGGCTTATTTAACAGGCTCAGGATCATGGAATACTATTGTTGGCGAAGGATGTCAAGGATTTGACCTTACAATATCTAGTCAGCAAGTCAGGTTTGGTAGGAATTGCGGTGGAGGCAGTCCTTTTTATAATGGCCCAACAATATCTTTAAATCGTTGGTATCACACAGTAATTGCATATGATGGAAGTAGTATAAAACTTTATGTCGATGGCAAGCTTTATAATGGCGGATCAGTGACTTATGATCGCGCCAATGTAGCGTCAATGAATATTGGATCATATTCCAGTACTGGCGCTGAGTTTTTTAATGGTTTTATTGATGAAGTCTCCATCTACAGTCAAGCCCTTCTCTCTTCCCAAATCAAACAACTTTATGTTCAAGGTTTAGCAAAGCATCAATTAGTTTATAATAAATAAGTTATATGGATAGCAAGCGTGGTTTTACCCTCATCGAGCTTCTCATCGTCATCGCAATTTTAGGAATCTTAGCCGCAGGAGTATTGGTGGCAATAGATCCGATAGATAAAATCAACGCAGCAAAGGATAGCAAATTACAAAGTGATGTTCGAGTCTTGGCAGTTGCACTTGAATCATATGCGGCTTCCCACAATGGACAGTATCCCCCGGGAGTCCATGATGAAGTGCAAGATGTCCTTATTGCCTCAGGAGATTTGAAGGTCAAGCTTAAGCCACCAAGCGGATATATTACGTGTGCCGGAGGTGTGAATAATAGTCAGTATTACGTGGTGTATAATGCTGGTGAAGATAGAGCTTATGCTGATTGCACTCTTAAATCCAAAAAATATACCAGTAAATTTGCAACGCCCCATTTCATATGGTGTTCAGATTCAGGCAAGGCAGATGTTACCGGTGGTTCCTGTCCATAATTGGCATTTAGGTAAAAAATGTGTTTAACTTAATTCTGTGATTATGAAGGCACTTGGAAAAGGGTTTACCAGGTACCATACGGCACCTGGTTTCACTCTTATAGAGCTTCTTTTGGTTATGGCAATACTTGGAATTTTGGCTGCAGCAACTATTGTTGCAATTAATCCGCTCAAAAATATAAATCAAGCAAAAGATGCAAATGTTAAATCAGATCTAGCTCAGATTTCCCATGCTCTTTTGGCCTATTTTACTAACAATCCGGGAATTTATCCTCCGGATTTACAGACACTAGTCACAGATAAAGATATTAATCCTTTGCCCAAACAGCCTGATGGTACTGATTACGGGTACCAGCGTTCAATCACTTGCGATTCAGCCGAATGCAGCGCTGTTTTGTGGGGTAAACTTTACAATGTCTCATCGGGTGTTGTTTGGTGTTGGGATTCAGGATCCAATAGTTTTAAAGAATCATCAAGTGTACCTGCAAGCGGAACTAGTACTTGCACATAATGATATTGTTCTTGATTTTTATAATAGGACTTTTTATTGGTTCTTTTTTGAATGTGCTTGCGGATAGGTTTCCAAAAGATGAGTCTCCTTTTAAAGGTAGGTCGCATTGTGAGAAATGCAAGAGAAAGCTTGCTTGGTATGATTTGATTCCCCTACTATCTTTTATAATGCTTAAAGGAAAATGCCGATACTGTCGCACTCGCCTTTCAAGTTACTATCCAATAGTTGAGTTGACGACGGGAATTCTTTTTGCAATTACGACGTTATTCGTCTTAAATAATTTTCAATTTTTCCCACTTCGCCAAGGCTTCGAGGGACAAACAATTTTAAATTTTCAAACATTAATCTCATTAGCCTATTACCTTTTCATAATAAGCTCTTTGATTGTTATTTTCTTTGCTGATTTGAAGTATGGAATAATTCCAGACAAAATTATCTTCCCCGCAATCGGAGTTTCTTTTTTATACCTATTCATTAATCCTTCATCATTAATCATTAATCATTTACTCTTTGCAATTGCAGCTTGTCTATTTTTCTTATTATTATTTTTGGTAACCCGCGGACGCGGAATGGGATTTGGAGATGTGAAATTTGCTTTTTTGATGGGCTTAGTCTTGGGCTTTCCAAATATTATTGTAGCACTCTACGTAGCATTCTTGACAGGCGCAATTGTTGGATGCATACTGATTATATGGAGAAAAAAAAGAGTATTTGGAACAGCAATCCCCTTCGGACCATTTTTGGTTTTAGGAACATTATTAACGCTTTTTTGGGGAGAAAGTATTTTACGATATTTAAAATTAGTGCTGGGTTTACCCTGATTGAGCTATTAATAGTAATTGCCTTAATTGGGGTTATGGCAACAGGGGCAATTGTAGTTTTAAACCCATTGGCTCAAATCCAAAAAGCTCGGGATGCAACAAGAAAATCAGATCTTTCTCAAATCCAAAAAGCTCTCGAAACATATTATCAAGACCAAGGACGATATCCAGAGTATGAATTTTCCCCACCAAACTATTTTATTAAAACAGCAGATGCAAATGATTCAATAAAAGAATGGGGTACTGACTGGTTACCTTACATGAGTACTTTGCCAAAAGACCCAAGTTCTCCCTCAAGAAGATATATTTATTATAGTTCTAACGATGGGCAGACTTATTATATTTATGCTAGTCTGGATAGAGGCGCAAGCGATCCACAGGCGTGTACTGGAGCCAATAATAATAATGCTTGTCCGGGTCCATCTGGTGGAAGTATAGATATGCAGAATGCGTGTGGAAGCAGATGTAACTATGGAGTAACGAGTCCGAATGTCAGTCCATAAGAAATTTAAAATTCAAAATGCAAAATTCAAAATTACAATTTAAAATTAAAAAGTTTGGGAGAGGGTTTACCTTGATAGAGCTTTTGATTGCGATTAGCATTATTGGCATTTTGTCAAGTTTTTTGCTGGCAAATTTTATTGGAGTAAGACAAAGAGCCCGAGATGGAGTCCGCAAATCCGACCTTCGCCAAATCCAATCGGCTCTGGAACTTTATAGATCAGACAAAGGATCTTATCCTTCTTCGCTATACCCGAGTTCGGGAAATCAGTGCGGGGTTGCGTTTCAGGAGTCCTCTAGTCCGCCGGTTGTCTATATGCAGAAACTTCCCTGCGACCCTTCAACAGGAAGTATATACACATACACGGTTTCAAGTCCTTGTACTGCTTCGTATTGTGTAACTGCTTGCCTTGAGAATAAAAACGATTCTCAGTTGAATAACCCCATAACACTTTGTTCGGGCAGTACGACTACTTGGCAATATACACTTCAAAACCCATAATGACAATTTTCAATTTTCAATTTTCAATTTTCAATTTCGGAAATAGGGAAAAAGGGTTTACGCTAATTGAGCTGATGGTTGCGCTAAGTATTACTGCTGTTTTGGGGATATTTGGCATTGCTGGATTTACAAAGTATAATCAAATTCAAGTTCTTCAATCCAGTGCCGATAATTTGGTAAATACATTAAATCTAGCAAGATCTCGGGCTATATCTCAGATCAAGCCATCTGATTGTATAGGTCAATTAGGTGGTTATAGTGTGGTTATATCTTCCAACACGACATATGAATTGAATATTGTATGTTCGGGTGAAGATTTTGTGATTCAGAGGACTATTCTTCCGGACAAGATTACATTTACCAAAGACTCTGCAAGGATATTTTTTCCGGTTCTAAGCAGAGAAGTTATAGGAGCAGGAACTATTGAATTATCAGGATATGGGCAGAAAAAAAATATTATCATAAGCGAAAACGGAATATTTGCATCCGCTGCTCTTCCAACCCCAATTCCTACTCCTACCAATGCTCCCATCCCAACCCCCCTTCCTACTTCAGCTCAAGCTCCAACATCTACTCCCGCTCCTTCGGGAATAAATTATATTAATCCTGGCAATACCTGGTTCTACTTCAAGGGCAATTCAGCCCCACCGGCTAACTGGAATCAACCGGGTTTTGATTACTCCACTTGGAATTTTGGTCCATCGGGATATGGCTACGGCGATGGCGACGATGCCACTATATTGAAGGATATGATAGGTTCATATGTTTCGCTGTATATCTTACGACCCTTCTCAGTAGCCGACCCTTCGCCAGTGACTCAAGTGACTCTGTCAGTGGACTATGATGACGGGTTTGTTGCATACCTTAATGGTACCGAAGTGGCCCGTTCCAACGTCACCGGTGTCCCACCAGCTTTCAATACTCTAGCAACCGCTGAGCATGAAGCGTCTGGTGGAACCCCCAATCCACAGCCTATAGGCGTGTATGACATTACTGCTTTCAAGAATAAGCTGGTAGCCGGTCAAAACATTCTGGCCATCCAAGGTCATAACGTTAGCAAAAACAGCGATGACTTCTCTCTGATTCCTTCTCTGAATATTGCCGGCACCCAAAAATGAAAAAAATCTTTAAAAAAAAATATGATCAGGGCTTGCCCGCCGAAGCCTTGGCGGAGGTGGGCCAAACTCTTTTAGAAATTTTGCTTGCTTTTAGTGTTTTGATATTGGTGTTAAGCGCTATTGTAGTTGGGATAAGTACTTCTTTAAGTAATACTCAATATACAAAAAACCAGAACTTAGCTAATTCTTATGCTCAGGAAGGAATGGCTGTTGTTAGACAAATAAGAGATTCCAGCTGGAATAGTATTTCCAGCTTAAGCGATTATTCAACCAACACAAAATATTGTATTGGTCCGGGCCTGATATTAACCCAACTTACATCTCTAAATTGTTTGACACAAAGTCCTGTTCCTGCGGGAGGGATCTTTTCTCGAGAAGTAAGATTTGAACATAATTCATCAGACTGTTCAGCCGGAACTCCCTCCACTCCAACGCCTACTCCAACTCCTCCGCCTCCAGGTTCAATTCCAATTTTCACCAAAGTTACGGTTATAGTTTCCTGGTCTGACAATAAATGCCCAAGCGGCGATAATATTTATTGCCACAAAGTTGAATTAGTTTCTTGCTTTTCCAATATTGATCAAAAACAAGCACCATGATAACGAAATTCAAAATTCAAAGTTCAAAGTTCAAAATTAGCCAAAAAGGGTTCACGCTGGTGGAGATGCTTGCGGCGATTATTGTTCTTGTTGCTGTGGGATCGGTTATTGCAGGAATAATAACGTCTTCTCTTAGAGGAGCAAATAAGACTAACTCAATTGAGAATATCAGGCAAAACGGAAATTATATTCTTGGTCAAATATCAAAAAATATAGAGTACGCGCAGGTTTTTAATGGATTAAGTCCGGATGGGAAAGATTATGCTACAAGTTGTCCATTCTCAACAGCCCCAACGCCTGTTCCTGAAAAGACAGAATACGATTTTATAAAAGTAACGCCACCCAATAGTTTTCCAATAGTATATAACTGTAATCCATCAGCAATTACCGCCAATGGAGCTTCATTGATAGATACGAATTCAATTGCCTTAAAAAGTTGCTCGATTACTTGTACTCAAACTAGAGCCACAGACGTGCCGATAATTGGAATAAGCTTTACACTTGAGCCCAAAAATTCCAATAGTCTTCCCGAAAATAGCGCGCCGATTCTATTTGAGACATCGGTTACGATAAGAAACTACAAGAGATAAAAAAACTTCAGTACGGTTGACATGGTATATCCCACTTGTTATGCTAAATATGTATGGTCTTAGGAAGACGAAAGGTTACTTTGTGGTCCGCTTCGCCGCAAGGTGGGCAAATTCTCTTGGTAGTTATACTGGTGATTATAATTGCTTCAACTATAGGCCTGTCTCTTGCTTCAAGAAGTATCACAAGTCTTAGAACCTCAACCGAAGAAGCAGAGTCTCAGAAAGCTCTAGCTGCTGCGGAAGCAGGAATAGAGAGAGTAATACAGGGTAACACTCCGATAGCTGCACAAGGAGATAATCCAAGCAATCATTCTGACTATGCCACTCAAGTTGTTCAAATTCAAAGCTCTAGTTTTTTGTTAAATGGTGGTAGTACAGTTGTAGGTTCAGGCCCAAATCCTAGTCCAACAGTAATTCCAAATACAATTCCAAAAGATGAAGGTGCAGATATTTGGTTTGTTGATCATGATAGTAATAATACTCCTGTTTATTCTCAGGCTAAGGTTCAATCTGCGCAGTTTTTGAACCTGTATTGGGGATCAGCATCTGAAGTATGCGGGACATCAACTGCGCCGGCTGCAATTCAAGTGATAGTTGTTACAAGAGATCCTACATTGCCAGATGCATCATCAAATAAAATCAAGTCATATCGTTATGTTTATGATGGGTGCTCTGGCAGGAGATCGGAGAATAAATTTGCAGAAGCTGAAACTGGAACTTTTGATGTAAAGGGAATACCAGGTGTCACTTTTACAAATAGAACAGCCCCACAAAACGATCTGGCTAAAAATGTTGACTATATAATTTTTGTTAGGGTTATTCCGATCTATAAAGATGCCGTAATAGGAGTTTCTGCTTGTAATTATGCTGGAAATTCCTGCACAGGCTTGCCTTCTCAGGGATATGTCATTACTTCAACCGGGACATCGGGTCAGTCAAGTCGCAAACTCAGTATTTTTAAAGGATATCCGCAGACTTATCTGCCTTATCTATCATATGGTCTATTTATTAGCAATTAGTTTTCAAAAAAAATATGATATTTAATAAGTCAATTGGTTTAGATATAGGTTTGACAAGCATTAAAGCTGTTTCATTATCTCGCCAAAATAATAATTTTGTCCTTGACGCTTTTCAAACTATTGGAACTCCTCCTAAAGGCATGCTTTCAGAGGCCCCTCTTGACGAAGAGGAGATGGCTACGACTTTGAAAAAAACAGTTGACAACTTAAAGGTAAATAGTAAAAGCGTAAATATTGCTCTTCCTGACAACCAGGTTTATACAAAAGTTATAGAAATGCCCATCCTATCGGATAAAGAATTGTCTCTAGCAATTTATTGGGAAGCAGAGCGTCATATTCCGGTTGCTTTATCAACAATAACTCTAGTCTGGATCGTCTTGAGGCGGCCATCAAATTCCTCTAGCAATGAAAAAATGCAAGTTTTGATGGTAGGAGCGCCAACAGTTCTAATTAATAAATATCAGAAAGTCTTGCGAATGGCGGGTCTTACTTTGAATTCAATAGAGACAGAGACGTTAGCTATAGTAAGGGCTCTAGTCGTACCGAGTCTTCCTCCAACGATAATATGTAGCATAGGAGCAATGAATACCTCTCTGGCGATAATAAAAGATGGAATTTTGGTTTTGACCTATTCAATACCAACGGGAGGCAATGCAATCAGTCGCTCTATAGAAGCAGATTTTGGATTAACTCCGGTTCAATCAGAAGAATATAAGAAAACATACGGGTTCTCCAAGGTGGGAGTTGGGCAAAAGATTGGTAAATCTACACAGCCAATTCTTACTTCAATTCTTCTTGAATTAAAAAAAGCCTTAGCATATTACTCTCAAAAATATAAGGACGATTCTATAATTCAACAAATATTATTATCGGGAGGTACAGCTAGGCTTCCGGGTATCGATCTTTTTTTTGCAGAAAATTTAGGCATAGAAACAGTAGTTGCCATGCCTTGGAAAATTTTTCCAAACCAACAAGTACCAATGGAAATGCTTAACGGTACAGCGGATTATACTATTGCACTAGGACTGGCAATGAGGGATCTATGAATACGAATATAAATCTTCTTTTACAAGCCAACGAAGAATCATTGAAAAGACAAAAAAGAGTTAAAAAACTTAACATTATAGCAGTTATGGTTTTAATAGGCATTGGGATCTTGTCTCTTATTATTTTTCTAATGATTCAGGTTGTTAACATAGCTGGAATAAAAAAAGAACAGCAAGAGATTATAAAAGAAATGTCTAAATTTCAAGATAGACGGGCTAAGATTTTTGTTTTAAATAACAGGATAGATAATATTGAAAAAGTTCTCGAAAGAAAAATTGATTTGTCTCAGGTAACAAGTACCCTATTGGCAAAGACACCCAGTAGATTATTTATAGAAGACCTGGAAGTTGATAACAAAACGGTTATTATGACAGCTCAATCAACCTCGCTTTTTGCAATTGGAGAATTAATTAACAATTTGACAGATATGGTTCGTAAAAAAGAGATAATTAACTCCTTAACTCTTAACGCGTTGGTATTTGATGAAAGTAAAAGTTCTTATCAAATTTCTATAAAAGCGGATTTATAAATATGACCCATTCGGCAAAGCTCAGGGTCATAGTGAGGTATTCGAATCTATGAATGGAAAAATAGACGCAGACCTAAAGTCTTTAAAATTTATTTTTGATCGGAACAAGCCTTACATATTGCCAATAGTTATAATATTGGTTTGTATTATTCTTTTTTGGCAATTTGTAATTCCACAGTTTAAAATTCTACTTGCAACGAAAGAGGAGGCCAGGCAGGCATCTCTAAAGTTACAAATATTAAAAGAAAATTTGAATGTAGTTACGAATACCGATGAAAAATCTCTTGATGAACAACTTAAAATTTTAAATCTTGCGTTGCCTCTTAATAAAGATTATAGTGGAATACTAAATTCTATTTACTATGCTTCTCAAAAGACAGGTGTTAATCTTGGTAATTTTTCACTTCAAATAGGAAATCTTCTGGATTCTGAGAAAAAGGATGACTTTCCAACAATAAGTCTATCTATACCTATTAGTGCAAATGTGGCAGCTGTAAATAGTTTCATCGAAACTATAAGCAAAACGCTTCCCTTATCGGAGGTAACCCAGATAAAAATAAGAAATATAACTTCTACAATAACATTGTCTTTCTATTACAAACCTTTAGGTCTTACTAGTTATGTAGAAGATGCGCGGATAAGTCCTCTATCTAAAAAGGGACAATCTATAATACAACAGCTTAGCGGTTTTGAAAATCCTAGTGCTTTCCAAGTGCCTGTTGCAACAATCTCTTCAGGGCTTGAGTAGATCAGGGCGAAGTTTGGTGGTTGAAATAAGAGTCTGATTATCGCGCCATAATTTGATTTTTCCGTGATGTCCACCTAAGAGTATTGGGGGAACTTTTAGGTTTTTGTAGTTATCAGGCTTTGTATATTGTGGGTATTCAAGAAGCGGAGAGAATGACTCGTTAGATGTAACTCCTGCTTTTAAAACACCCGGAATAAGTCTTACTACAGCATCTGTTACGAGCATTGCAGGAATTTCTCCACCTGTTAGTATAAAATCACCAATAGACAGCTCTTCGTCTATAAATTGCTTTGCTCTTTCATCTACTCCTTCGTACCTCCCACATACAAGAATAAGGTGAGAAAGCATAGATAATTCTTTGGCTTTTTTTTGGTTGAAAGTTTTTCCATGGGGACTTAGGAGAATAGTTCTTTGATTTTCTGAATTTAATTCTTTGTCTTTTGTTTTGGAGATTGCTTGCTCCATTACATCAACTCTTAATATCATTCCATGTCCTCCTCCATATGGTTTGTCGTCGACAACTTTATGTTTTCCAATACCAAAATTCCGAATGTTTATGAATTCTATGTTGACCTTTTTTTTATCTATCGCCTGATTTATAATTGAGTAATCAAAAGGTCCTTCAAACATTTCAGGGAAAAGAGTCAAAATCGAAATCTTCATGTGTGGGATTAAGATGAGCTTTCTGAAAGAGCAATATTTATTTTTTTATTTTGTTTTATTGCAGATATTTTAATAACATTTCTTATAGCTCTTATTACCTTGCCATTTTTTCCAATAATCTTTCCCATATCGGAGGAAGCAACTTTAATGGTAAAATTTATCATACCATTGTCTTCTTGTTCATCAATTTCAATTTCTTTGGGTTCATCCACAATTTGAGTGATGATATATTCTAGTGCTTTTTTCATACTTTTACTAACTCAGCATGATTTTCTCTACAGTCGGGCTTGGTTTTGCGCCTTTTGAGAGCCAATAGTCATATCTTTTTCTATTAATTTCTTTTTTCTGGTCTTTTACTCTTTTTTCGTACCAGCCCAAAGACTCAATAGGTTCTCCATCGCGTCTGTACCTTTTTTCAGTAACAACAACACGATATCTTCCCTCCCCCCGTTTTCCTGTTTTTGATAATCTAATTACAACAGACATATTTAAGAAACTCAAAGTTTAACTTTGAGTTTAAATTATATCACCTTTATGCTTTGGCCTCAAGAGCAACTTTGGCTGCTGACTCTTCTGCTATTTGTTTGGACTTTCCCAATCCAACGCCAAGTATCTTTCCCTGGACCAAAACTGCCACTTTAAAAATTTTTGCATGGGCTGGGCCTGTCTCTTCCAACACTCTATAAATAGGAGAACTTTGTTTTTTGGCTTGTATCTTTTCTTGTAATAAACTTTTTGGATCCTTAAACGCCTTTTTGTCGACCAGTTTTTGTATTTTTACAACGAGAACATCTTGTAAGAATTTGGTTACAGAAGACATTCCCTGATCCAAAAAAAGCGCTCCAATATATGCTTCAAAACTGTTTTCCAAAAGTGTAGCATTTTCGCGTCCTTTTGATTCCTCTTCTCCTTTAGAAAGTTTTAGAAGTTGTCCCATTTCTAGATCTTTAGAAATTTCAGATAAGCTTTTGGTATTAACCAGAAGAGATCTTAAATTAGTTAAAGTTCCTTCGTCAAAATCCGGATATTTTGCATACAGATAATTTGAAATGACAAAAGAAAGAATGCTGTCTCCCAAGAATTCAAGACGTTCATTGGAGACAACTTTAAGTTTTGCTTCATTTAAGTAAGATCTATGGGTAAAAGCTTCTTCAAAAAGTTTTTTATTTTTTAATTTTGGAAGATTATTCATTGTTTTAAATTTCCTAAAGCTCCATTTACAAAAGATGGGCTTGAGTCTCCCCCATATTCTTTGGCAAGTTCAATAGCCTCATCAATAATCACTTTTGGAGGTTGGGTCTTCTCCACAAGCAGCTCATAAACAGCAAGTCGCAATATTGCCAGATCAACTTTATTTATTTTGTCTATTGAAAATTCAGGCGCAGCAGACTCAATTTTTTTATCTATAAATTCTTTTCTCTCCAATATTTTTTTTGTATCCTTGTCAACTCTTTGCTTGTGGAAATCAACTTTAAATAGTTCTTCGACCAATTTCTGTCTTCTTCTGTGCCGAGGATCCAATGGAGTCTTCATAATTAGGCAGCTCCGCCAGCCAAGTCAGACTTGGCGCCAGCCGGCGGATTTTGTTCTTTTTTCTTCATAGATATAATTTGTTTGCCATTATAAAATCCGCATTTTTTACAGACAGTATGGGGCAATGTCATGCTTTTGCAATTAGGACATGCTACAAAGCCGGGAACATCAAGTTTGATACTTGCTCTTCTTTTGCCTTGTCTTGCCCGTGAATGTCTCTTTTTCGGTTCGTGCGGCATTGATGTATTTTACTTAATTTAAGGCTTTTATGCAAGAGTAAATACTAGGGTAATCATTACCTTGTGTCGCATCCAGTAAAATATGGATGTGTACAATTTAAAACAAATTCCTTCTAAAACACATATACGAAAATATTTAAGAAGAATTTTGTTTGGTAAAAATGTATTCTGTCC
>Ga0209515_10000126_pt1 | contig 140117 bp, 101 predicted proteins | sample Subgroupgradi54m_FD_187454 | JGI IMG/M metagenome (GOLD analysis project Ga0209515, IMG submission 187454) | Subsurface groundwater microbial communities from S. Glens Falls, New York, USA - GMW60B uncontaminated upgradient, 5.4 m (SPAdes)... ... | reverse complement strand
GCGGCCAAGGCCGATCTCGTCTCGGGCTCGCCCTACCTGCGGCCCGGCGACATGGCCGGAGTGTCCTGGGTGCGGACCATGCCGAGCCTGATGATCAACGCCCTGTACCGGGGTCTCTTCGGCATGCGCCTGACCGCCTACACGCCCGTCCTGCGCCTGTATCGCACTTCCTTCATCAAGAGCCTGGAAATCGTCTCGAACGGCTTCGAGATCAACGCCGAAATCGCCGCGCGCGCGATGCTCGCCAAGCGGCCCGTCGCCGAGGTCCCCGCCCCTCTGCGCGCCCGCGTCGCCGGAGTCTCGAAACTTCGGCGCGGGCGCGAACTCAAGCGTCACTTCGCCTTGATCTTCCGCCTCCTCTCCGGCCGCTGACGCCTCGAAGCGGGCTAATGTCTCCTACCTTGTTTCTCCAGGGCCGAAGTGAGCTCGGAAGGCAGGACCAAGCCTCGCAAACGCACACGGGCCAGGTAAAACTCCAGCCTCCGGATATCCCGCGCGTTATAATAGTGGACTATGAGCCGGGTGTAGGCGTCCGTGTAGTCAGGATTTAAGTCCAGGGTCTTTTCCCATAGCCGCAGGGCCTCCGCGGCGCGCCCGCGACTATAGTACAGGAGACCCAGGTTGAAATGGGCGTGGTCGTAGCGGGGATTCAACTTCAGCTCCGTGAGCAGCTCCTTTTCGGCCTCCTCCCAAGCCCCCCTCTGCATCAGCACCAAGCCCAGGTTCCCGTGCGCCAACCTCTCATGGGGGTTGAGGTTCAAAGTCCGACGCCACTCAAGCTCGGCCTCCTGCTTGCTCCCTTCCAGGTAGTACATGGCCCCCATGTTGTTGCCGGCGAAAGCCGACTCGGGCGATGTGGCCGTTGCGTTCTTCCAGAAGGACAGTCGGTCCCGGTAATGGGCGTTTTGGGCGAAGCTGAGCGCCGTGAACAAGGCCACGATCGAGAAGCCGGCCCCGGCCAGGGCCGCCCGAGAGATTCTCCACATCCGGCTCAAGTCCGCTCCCGCCAGCAGCATCCCCAGGCCCAGGCAGGGCAGGTAGACCCTGGTCTCCATGATGTCATGGCGCGACCATAGGTCCCGGGGCTTGACCAAAGAGGGAAGGAGCAGGAGCGCAAACCAAATGCCGCCGAAAAATAACCGGCGGCGGTCCGCGCCCGAAGTTCTCCAGAGCAGGACCGCGATAGCCCCGAAAGCCAGAAGCCCGGCTCCTAACTTGACCGGGTCCATGAGGGGATAGACTGAAAGGCGCAAGGGGAAGAATACCCGTCCCAAAAAACCGAGGAAGGCGGGCAGGTTGGAGGGAAGCGATTGCAGGACCTCTCCCAATTGTCCCGGCGCTCCTCCCAGCATGGCGCTTCTCAGCCGGAACCAAAACAGGCCGATCAGGACCCAACAGAGGCAGGCCCCAACCCAGCCCGCGCGCGGGGGCGCGTCTCTCACCAGCCAACGGTGAGAGAGGCAGAGAAGGGGCAGGACCACCGCCGTTTCCTTGGTCAAGAGGCCGAGGACCCACAGCCCCATATGGAGCAGACCCCAACTCCATAGGCCGGACTCCTGAAATCTTAGAAAGGCCAGGAAGGAGGGGATAAGCCAAAGCCCCAAGAGGGAGTCGTTGCGCGCGCTCAAGAGCGAGGGCACCAAGGTGAAGGCGGGGTGCACGCTGAAGGCAAGGGAGCAAAACCAGGCCTCGCCCGGCGCCGCCTTCAGGCGCACCAGGAGCCGGTAGCACAGGCAGGCGCAGGCCAAATGGAGCGCGAAGTTGGTGAGGCGAAAGGGAAAGGGGCGCACGCCTCCCCACCAGGCATCCAGCCAAAAACTAACCGTGAGCAGGGGACGATAATAAAAACGCGTTCCGGCGGAACGGAAGGCGTCCTCCGAAAAAGCCTGCCAGAGGTAAGAGGGCCGGCCCAGGAGGTGCGCTCGCTCCAGGACCAAGACGTTGTCGTCCAGAAAGTTGAAGCCGAAAGCCAAAGTCCGGGCATAGACGGCCGTCCCCAAGGCCGCAACGGACATATAAGGGTGCCGGGAAAGAAAGCTCACGAAGCCGGGGATGCCCTCGGGTTTTTGGGGGAGTCCTGGAGCCGCGGGGTTCATGTCCCCTCCGGAAGAGGCGGGAGCTCTCCCTGGCGGCGCAGGAGTATATGGGGCCCGAACTGGGCCGCAGGGGGGAAATACCGGCGCAGAAAATCGTCCAAATCCGTCACTCCGCTGGACACCCCGCTGAGATTTGGTTCGCGGCTGTGCGAGTCGAAGGTCCAGAGGACCACGCAGCGGACTTGATGGCGGATCAAGTCGGAGATTATCTTATGCTGGACCTCCCGCGTATTGGCCAGGCCCGCCGCCAGAACGTAATATTTAGTCGCGCTGTCGCGCTCGGAAAGGAAGTAAAAGATGATGTCGCCGATCATGAAGCGGTCGTGCCGGGCATTGGCGACAAAGATCTTCTCTCCCGCGGGAGCGCAGGCCTGCACCGCCCGAACCGCCTGCTCGTAGGAGGCCGCCTGGGAGGCGGGAAGAAAAAGCCCGCGGGCGCGGGGCAGGGCCAAAGGGACAAGCCCGGCCCGCGCCGGAGTGGCGCGTAAAACCTCGGCCTTGAGGTGAAGCGGCTCCCAGGCCGTCAAAACCAAGGCCAGGGCCGCGGGCGCGACCCAGAAGCTGCGTCCGCGGATCAGCCATGGCAGGAGCGCTAAAGAGGGGACGAGCATGGGGAGCAAATGGGTCGCGTGAGTTCTAGACAGCAGGTAGCGAAAACAAGTCCAGCCCATGAGGACAAGGAGAAGTGCTGTGGAATCATCGTCCTGCCATTGCCCCGACCGGGCTCTTGAGGACAAGAGGCCCAGGCCCGCCGTCAGGATGAGAAGCGGACAATAGAACTGGAAGTGCATCAGGGGATCCGCGAATAGCGAGGGAAACGGGAGCCCCCCATAGCCCTGCACGACCTTCAGTGGAAAATGGATAAGCTGGGAGTAGACCTCGCCGGCCGGGACATAAGAGAGGAGGACTATTGCGGCCGGCACGAGGACCAGGGCCAGGCCGGCCAGGTAAACGGCCAAGGCCGGCCGGAACCGGGGGAGGGCGAGAGCATCCTTCTGAAGGCGGCAAGCCGCGGCCAAAGCAAGCGCGTGGGCAAAGAAGCAGAAAAATCCCAGATCATGCCGGAAAAGGGTCATGAGGCCGGTCAGGAGTCCGCTTCCCAAGAGAAAGACCATGCGGCTTCGGGCAAAGAACAGGCTCGTGAGAAGGAAGGCGCACAAGGCCAGAACCAAAGCGGGAGGAACCGGGGAGGCGTACAGGCGCAAAGAACCCACCCAGAGGAGCATCCCCAGCCAAGTCCACAGGGCCTCGCCCCAGCCAACCAGGCGGCGCGCCAGGGCATAGGCAACTCCCACCAGGCCCCAGGATGCCATGAAAGTCGCCGTCCTTTCTACGAGGAGAGTCGGGCCGAAAAGCGAGAAAAGTCCGGCCAGGAGGTAATACTGCCCCGGGGGATACACCGACCAGAAATCCCGGTATGGGAGTTCCCCTCCCAGGACGCGCATCGCCCCATAGACCGTGATCCCCTCGTCATAGACGTTGAGCCAGTTGGAGTGTCCGTAAAAAAGATAAACCGGAGTGACGAGACCCAGGAGCACAAACGCCGCCAACTTGCGACCCATGGTGCAGACCTTATAACACTTCGCAGCGTCAGGGGAAATTCGCGCTGGTCGCACGGCTGGGGTTGGTTCCGCCTCCAGGTGGAATGAGCGCTAAAAATTCCTTCGTAAATAATCGGCTTTCGAGCCGGAATTCTTCTTTTTTAACGGCGCACTTTGCGGTATCATAGTGCATGAACACTCGAATGATCGCGTTGTCCGCCGCCGTCCTCTGCCTGACCACGTCTCCGCTGCGCGCTTTGCCCGCGGAGGCACTGCGCCTAAGCGCGGACAACCTGGGCGCCTCGTTCAGCGCGCTCGCCGCCCAATCGCGCCTAGCGCTTGAGGCCGCCAAACCGGCGCGTGCCCATCGCGCCGGCGTCATCAAGCATCCCGAGCCGCTGCCGGAAAACTGCGCCAATCTGCCGGTGGTCTCCATCCGCTACGGCGATATCTTCAAGAACGGGGACAGCCTGGGCCGCAACGCGTCTTCCTATCAGGCGAACTGCGATGGCCTGGTCGTCTGGCGGAACTCTTTCGGCGAGCTCTACCGCGAGACGCGGCAGGTTTCGTCGAACGTTAATCAGTACGACGTCGCCTGGCATGGCGACGTGCTTGTGTGGAAGGACTTCAGCGGCGAGCTCCACCGCAACGACGACAACCTGGGCCGCGTCGAGCGCCATACCTTCGTGAAATACACCGGCGACGTGATCTGGCAGGACAGCTGGGGCGATCTGCACCGCAACCGGGAAAAATTCGGCCGCGCCCAGAGCTACGGCGTCGCCGCCCGGACGGGCGACGTGGCCTGGACGGACAGCTTTGGGATTTTGCACCGCAACGACCTGGAACTGGGCCGCGCGCAGAGCTGGCAGATCGCCGACCGGACCGGCGATGTGGGTTGGCTCGACTCCTTCCGAAACCTCTACAAGAACGGCGTCAAGGTGGGCGACGGCGTGAGCCAGTTCACGGTCCGCGAGGACGGCAAGCTCATCTGGGTGGATAGCTGGGGCAACACGCATTACGCCTAGGCCGTCCGCTGACGCCTCGAGCCGGATATAGAAACCTCTCCGGTTGCTGGCAACATGGACGGTCTGGAGCCAACGGCCCTTTTTACAAACCGGCGCGTCATTCATACTTGAGATATGCAAAAGAATCTCTCTCCTCTCGGCCTTGCCGTTCTGTGCGCGCTTCAGCCCCGCTTCGCCGCCGCCCAAACGATGGCCCGGCCTCCTCTGGCTATTACCGCGGCGGATCTCGGCCGGCTCTTCGACGGCTCGGCTCCTTCCGCCGCGGCCGCCACCCCGGTCCAGACCGGCCAAGGCGACGCGCGCCGACGCATTGAGGAAGCTCTCAACTACGAATACGGGATTTCCGGGCTCACCCCCGAGGATGTCACGCAGGCCACGCCGAAAGAAAAGATAGCGATGCTCAAGACCTTGATCGCCGCCGCGGGCCGCAACAACGGGGGCGGCGAGAGCGGCGACCCGTACGCCGTCCCCCGCGAACAGGCCGTTTACAAAATCCTCGATTCGGCTCAGGACGCGGCGGACTTCGATTACCTCTACTACCGCCTCGATCCCCGCGGCCTGGCTCAGGCCGCCGATTTTCGCCGGCTCAAGTCGATGGTCGCCGCCCAGCGCGCGACCGCTGTCCCCGGCGACTGGGAAGGCTTCGGCCGCTACGTCGACACCGTCGCCGAAACCAAGAGCTCGGGCAAAAATCAGATTCAGTTCTTGATCGACGGCGAGGGCGCGATCGCTCCGATCAAGGCCGCCTACCTTCGCGCCTTCGCCACCGCCGAGCGTGAGATCCGCATCGCCAATCCCTACTTCGTGGACTCCGATATAGTCGCCGTCCTGGCCGCGGCGGCAAGGCGCGGGGTGAAGGTCCAGGTCATCGTCCCGGAGGACAACGACGTGAGGATCGTCCAGCGCGCCTCGCGGGCCTTCTACCCCGACTTGATCGCGGCCGGCGTCGAGATTTACGAGTATCAGGGCCGCATGGCGCACGAAAAGGTCTGCACCATCGACGGCATCGGGGTCACGGCCGGCTCCTCGAACATGGACGCGCGCAGCTTCAGCAACAACGACGAGCTCAACCTCATCATGGCCGACCGGGCGCTCGCCGCCTACGTCAACGAGCATCTTTTCGACAAGGACCTCCAGCGCAGCAAGCGCATCACGAGCTACACCCCGACCCCGCGCGAACGCATCGACCGCGCTTTGCTCGAAGAGATGCTTTAGGGCGCCGGAGCGGCTGGCGGGCCGCCCCGGCAACTTTGTAGCCTAACCCGATGCCCGAACTCGGCACGCCGCAGCGCCCGCTGGCCGTCGCCATCGTCGGAGCCGGACCTTCCGGTTTCTACGCCGCGGAGGCCCTGCTCAAGGCCCCGGGACTCGTCGTGCGCGTGGACTTATTCGACCGCTTGCCCACGCCCTACGGCCTGGTGCGCGGCGGCGTCGCTCCCGACCACCAGAAGATCAAGTCGGTCGCTGTCGTCTATGAGCGCACGGCCCAAGACCCGCGCGTGCGCTTCTTCGGCGCGGTCAAGCTCGGCCGCGATTTCACCGCGGCGGAATTGGCCGCGCGCCACGACGCGGTGATCTACGCCGTCGGCTGCGAGGGCGACCGGCACATGGAGATTCCCGGGGAGGACCTCGCCGGCTCGCACTCGGCAACCGAGTTCGTCGGCTGGTACAACGGCCACCCCGACCACCGCGGCCGGACTTTCGACCTGAGCTGCGGCGCCGTCGCGGTCGTCGGCGTCGGCAACGTGGCGATGGACGTGACGCGGATCCTAGCGCGCGACGCCGAGGACCTCGCCAAGACCGACATCGCGGGCTACGCCCTCGACGACCTGCGCAAGAGCGGGGTCAAGACCGTCTGGCTTCTCAGCCGCCGCGGACCGGCCGAAGCGGCCTACTCTCCCGTCGAAATCGAAGAAATCGGCGGACTGAGCGCCGCCGATCTCGTCGTGGATCCCGCCGAAGCGGTGGTCGACGACCTGTCCCGCGCGGCCATGGACGCCGCCGCGAAGAAAAAAACGGAGTACGTTCAAGAGCATTCGAAGAAAGGCGAGGGGACCAAGGAGCGCAAGGTTCGCCTGCGCTTTCGCGTCTCGCCGGTCGAGATCGCGGGCGAAAACGGCCGCGTGAGCGCCATGCGCATCGAAAAAAACAAGCTCGTCGCCGACGGCAAGGGCGGCGTGAAGGCCGTCGGCACCGGCGTCTTCGAGACGATTGTGATCGGGCTCGTGCTCCGCTCGGTCGGCTACCGCGGCATCCCGATCCCCGGCGTACCCTTCGACGAGAAGTCGGGGCACATCCCGCACGCAGCGGGCCGCGTCGTTTCCGCCCCGGGGCAGCCCCCGCTTCCAGGCCACTATGTGGTCGGCTGGGCCAAGCGCGGCCCTTCGGGATTGATCGGCACCAACCGCGCCGATTCCGTCGCCACGGTCAATTCCCTGCTCGCCGACTTCAAAGCGGGGGCCTTGCCGGCGTCCGCCGACTCGACGCTCGAGGCCACTTTGCGCCTGCTCGCCGACAAGAAGGTCCGCGCGTTGAGCTTCGTTGATTGGCAAATGCTCGACGCCCTCGAAAAGGCCAACGGCACCAAGGCCGGCAAGATCCGCGAGAAGTTCACCCGCGTCGAGGACATGCTCGCCGCCCTCGCGCCGAAGTAGGCCCTCCGGCCGCCCCGGTAGGCCCAAGGGCTCTTACGACATATCCCCTTTGCTCCTACAATTAGAGTGGTGCGCTGTCTATTGCTGACATTCCTATTCCTCCCCGTTCCGGGCATGGCTCAGGTGCGGGGAGGCAATGTTGCCGTCGTTCCAAATATTTCCCTTGGAAACGCAGGCATTACTCCGTTGCTGTCGGCGCCGTCGATCGATAACGCTTCGTTGCCGTTGATCTCTTTGCCGTCCCCGTCCGCGCTCGGCGCCATCGCGCCCGCCCCCTCCGTTGCCGTTCCATCCGTTATCGCTGTTCCTGCAGCCTTAACCGTCATTCAAGCCGCCGTACCTGCCGCTCCCGAAAAGCCCGCAACCCCGTTATCTGCCTCCATCCCCGCCGAACAGCAGAAGACCGCGTCAGGCGACATGTTCGACGGCGCGCTCAAAATTCTCATCGCCGGCTCCGAGGCCGTGCCTTTTATCAAGACCGGCGGCCTCGCCGACGTCATCGACGCCGTATCGCGCGGGCTCGCCGCGCGCGGCCACGACGTGACCATCGTGCTTCCGAAATACCGCGATCTCAAGACGGCCGGCGTCGAGCTCACGCACGCGGGCCGGGTGCTCGTGCCGATCGGCGGCCGGATCGAGGAGGCGAACCTCCTGGTCGGCCGGCGGGAAGGCGTGCGCATCGTCTTGATCGAGCATCCCGAGTTCTACGAGCGCCCGGGCGGACCGTACGCCGCCAAGCACGCCGCGCTCGGACTCTCCGCCTACGACGCGGCCGGCCTCGACGACGCCGACGAGCGCTTCGGCTTCTACGCGCGCGCCGCGCTCGAGGCGGCGCGCGTCCTCGATCTAAAGCCCGACGTCATCCATGCCCATGATTGGCACGCGGCGCTGATCCCCGTGTTCCTCAAGTCCGAGGCGTACAAGGACGACCCATTCTTCGCGAACACGAAAACCGCCCTGACGATCCACAACATCGCCTTTCAGGGCGCGTTCGCGCTGACCACGGCCCTCAAGCTCGGCTTCGACGAGGCGCACCTCGACCACATGGGCGGCGCCAACTATCTCAAGTCCGGGATCACGCACGCCGACGCGGTGACGACGGTGAGCCCGACCTACGCGCGCGAGATCGTCGAGAATAAGATTTTCGGCATGGGCCTCGAGGAACATCTCGGCGCGCTCGACGAGGTGCACGGCATCCTCAACGGCATCGACCCGGCGCTGTACGATCCGGCCACCGACCCTCTCCTCGCGCGCAATTACGGCGTCGAAGACGCCGCCGCGGGAAAGGCCGCGAACAAGGCCGCGCTGCAGGCGAAGCTCGGCCTCGACGCGGAGCCGGGCGCGCCGCTGTTCGTCGTCGCCTCGCGTCTCTCCCATCAGAAGGGCATCGACATGATCTTCGATTCCGCGCGCGACATCGTGCGTCTCGGCGGCCAACTCGCCATCATGGGAACCGGCGACGCCCAGACCGAGGCCCTGCGCGCCGCGCTCGTGCTCGCGTTCCCGGGGCGCGTCGCTTCGCATCCGTTCGACGAGAACGCCGTGCGCCTGCTTTTCGCCGCGGCCGACTTCCTGCTCATGCCCTCGCGCTTCGAGCCCTGCGGCCTGTCCCAGCTCATCGCCCAGCGCTACGGCGCCCTGCCGCTGGTGACGAGCATCGGCGGCCTGGCCGACACCGTCGTGGATCTGCGCGACGACCCGGTCAACGGCAACGGCCTGATTATCCGCGCCATCGCCTCGATTTCGCTGTCTCGCGCCGTCGCCGACGCGGTCTCCGGTTATCATCACCCCCAGGCCTTTCCCCTGGCGCGTCGCGCCGCGATGCTGAAGGACTCGTCCTGGGAAATCTCTCTCGACGTGTACGAGGCGCTTTTCCGCCGCCTCGTCCGGTCCGAAAGGCCCGATTCAGCTTCTCCCATCCGGCCAGATCGGCTGATTGGCGCGTTTGGGCCCCGTGTCAACTCATCCAAGAATGTGACCGAAGGTAGGCCGTTCCGTTGGTCGTTGTTTCGTTTGCCGTTGATCCTTCATTCTAGCCCGGCACGGGTCCATTGGCCCTTGTAACTCACTCGTCAGCGGCATATGCTTCGAATATGCGGTTAATCCTCACCGTCCCACTCATCCGGTCCCGAACAGGTCCAGGCCACTTATAACGCCTACAAGACCTTTCAGTCCTATGGTACTCGTTCATTGGGACCAATGCCCTGGACCTGCTTGGGACCTATGACCCCGTCTATGAATCCCGCTCGGGTGTTATAATCCAATCAGACGCAACAAGGAGACTCACCCGATGCAGCGCTTTCGCTCCCTAATCGCCCTCACTCTCTCGCTCGCCCTGATCCTTCTCTCTCCGGGCTCGAGCGCCTACCACGCCGCCGCGCAGACGATGGGCGCTGCCGTCAACGGCGCCTCCTCCGCCGGCGTCACCGGCTCGGTCGGAGCGAACCTCGGCCGCGGCGCGGGCGTCAACGCGATCCCGATGTTGTCGCCTTCCATCCTGAATCTCTCTTCCGTTCTTTCCGCGCCTTCGATCGCGCCGTCCGCGCTGCAGAGCGCAGCCGTCATCCCCGCGACCGAGCCGTATGGCGGGGGAGTGTCCCTTCCACGCGCCGTTGGAAAGGGACCCGCGCTGAAGGCCGCAGCCTCCGCGCCGCAGAAGGCCATGTTCCCCGGCGCGAAGGAAGTCGTGTCCGCGAAGTCGGCCGTCGCGACACCGCGAATCAAATCCGCTCCCTCCGCCGAACCGAACTCCATCGAAGCACGGATCGTCGCGGCGCACCTGCAGTTCGACGGCGGCTCGCTCAAGTCCGCGTTCTCCGCCCCCGCCGTATCCGGCGACGGCACCGTCAAGTCCCGCGCCGTCGCGGCCCTGGGCCTCGCGGTCGGGCAGATCGCCGGAGCCGAGTTGGGGGTGCCTGGGCCGATCGGGCCGAAGCATGACCTGAAGCTCTCGGGCACCGAGCCGAAAAAGCTCGCCATCCGAGGGAACCGAAGCGCGTCGCTCTATCGGCGGGGCAACCCGGCCGCTCGGAAGAAGTTTGTCGCTGACCTGATGGGTACGATGACCCTCGAGGAAAAGATCGCCCAGCTCAACCAAGGCTTCCTCGGACTCGTCGACAACAATCCGGCGATGGAGCATTTGTCCACCACGCTCGACGATATCCGCGCGGGTCGGGTCGGTTCGCTCCTCGGAATGAGCGACGTCAAGGAGATCAACCGGATTCAGAAGATCTTTGTCGAAGAGAGCCGGCTCAAGATTCCGGCGTTCTTCGGCTATGATGCCATCCACGGAATGTTCACCAACTTCGGCACCAACCTCGCGTTCGCATCCTCCTTCGACCCGAAGTTGGTGCGACGCATCTATCAATCCATCGGTCGCGAGGTGGCCGCGGCGGGCGCGCACATCGCCTACTCGCCGATGCTCGACCTCGTCCGCGGAAACCCATTCTGGGGACGCGGCATGGAGGGCTACGGAGAAGACCCGACTTGGGGGGCGCAGATCGGCTATGAGGCGGTGCGCGGGTTGCAGGAGATGGGCGTCGCCGCCACGCCGAAGCACTTCGCCTTCTATGGCGCCAACGAGGGGGCCGACTACTCTCGCCTGCGAGTTGGTCGGGACGAATGGGGCGACTATCTGCGCCCCTTCCGCGCCGCCATCAAGGACGCCGGAGCGCGCGGGTTCATGTGGGGATTTGGATCGCTCGACGGCGAGCCGGTCACCGCTCATCCGGAGCTCAACGAGATCATGCGCAAGCATTTCGGCAAGAACGGCAAGCGAGCGATCGGCTTCTCCGACTGGAATTCAGTCGGCGAGCGCGGCCCGAACGGACATCGGGTCGACATGAACCTCGCGGGATCCGCCGAACGTGGCGTGCTCAACGGCGTCGACGTCGACATGGTCTCCAAGGCCTACGACACGCACCTCTCCGGGTTGGTCGCGAAAGCCAAGGGCAAGGAGAAGCGCCAGCTGCTGAAGCGCATCGATGAGTCGGTCGAGCGGGTTCTCTTGCTCAAGCACGATCTCGGGCTGTTCAAGAACCCCTACATGGATCCGACGCGGGTCGAACGCGTGGCGCGATCGGCGGCGCATCAGCAGGTCGCCCTCGAGTCGGCGCTCAAGTCGATGGTCCTGCTCAAAAACGATGCGCCGATGGGCGGCACGACGCCCATCTTGCCGCTCGGCAAGGCCGCCAAGAGGATCGCGGTCGTCGGCCCCCTCGCGGCCAGTCAGTCCGATCCGCGAGGGGCCTGGTTCTCCGAGTCCAAGCCGGAGAACGTGGTCAGCGTACTGGATGGCATGCGGAGACACGTTCAGCCGGGCACCGAGGTGGTCTACGCCGCCGGGGGAACGGTCGAGCGCAGCACGCCGCAGCAGATCGGCGCAGCCGTCCGCGCCGCCAAAGACGCGGACGTGACCATCGTCGTCGTCGGCGAGAGCTGGGGCATGAGCGGCGAGGCCCAATCCCGCTCTTTTCTCGGGCTTCCGGGCGATCAGCAGAAGCTGGTGGATGCCATCGCCAAGACCGGCAAGCCCTACGTCGTCGTACTCATGAACGGTCGGCCGCTGGCGATCCCCGAGATCGCGGCCACCGCCCCGGCCATCGTCGAAGCCTGGCATGCAGGTGACCGAACCGGCGACGCGCTCGCCAAGCTGCTCACCGGACAAGAGAACTTCAGCGGCAAGCTGCCGGTCTCCTTCCCCCGCTTCGCCGGTCAGCGCGTCTACTACAACCACACCAACACCGGCCGCCCCGCCTTGGATGGCGACAACAACGTGATCGACCCGGCGCCGTCTCGCAGCCGCTGGTACAACAACAAGACCGCCAACATCGATCCCAAGGAGTCGACGCCCCTCTACACGTTCGGTGAGGGCAAGAGCTACACCAGCTACTCGTACGAGACGCTCCAGCTGAGCTCGCCCCGGATCGGGTCCAAGGACAAGCTGACTGTCACCGCTCACGTGACCAACACCGGCAACCGGGCGGGTGAAGAGATCGTGCAGCTGTACATCGGGGATGACATCCGCCGAGCCGGAACCCCTCCGGTCAAGGAGCTCAAGGCCTTTCAACGCGTCCATCTCGAGCCGGGCGAGCGCAAGGTCGTCGAGTTCACGATCGGCAGGGACGAGCTGAGCTTCTTCGACCAAAAGCTGAAGAAGACGACGGAGCCCGGGAGCTTCACCGTGTGGGTCGCGCCGAGCTCGGTGGGCGGACTGAAGGGACAGTTCGAGCTCACCGCGGGCCGTCGACCCTGACGGAGAAGAGCTCAGTTCCCCACGGACCTGCGCTCCGGGTGGCCCTTGATGCCTTTGCAGCCGCACGCGTCGGGATGCGGCTCCCTTTTCCTTGATCATCTTGACGAGCTCGGAAGGGAGGCCGAAGTGCTCGTTCTCCTGGACGGTCTCGAGCTCCTCGATGTTCTTAACGCCGTAGCGGTCCTTGCAGAGGGTGACGACCTCTTGAAAGAGGATCTCCGGACCGAAAGGCCCGAAAAAGGCTAGGCCCTCTCCCGAGCCTTCAGGGCCCCCCGGGCCCGCCTCCCGCCCGCCTTAAGCCGCTACCCTCCCAGTATGAAGCGGTTGCTGTCCTCGATCCTCGCATTCGCGCTCGGCCTGGGCTCGGTTCCCGTCCAGGCGCAGGTCGCGCTCGGCCGGGTCTCGCTGCAAACCGGGATTTCCGCGCCCACGCCGGTTCCCGGCGCTCTCGTCCCGGCCGCCGGGAGCTTCACGCCCTCTCTATCAGCGCCCGCCTTGTCCGTATCGCTGACTCCGGCCGCCTTCGCGCCGTTGATTCCGGGACCAGTCACTCCCCTGCCGATTTCCGCGATTCTCGCCGCTCCCGTCGCGACTCCCGCCCGCTCTGAAATCAAGGCGCCTCTCGAGGCATTGCGCGTCGCCGCTTCTCCGGAGGCGGCGACGCTGGCGTTCGACGGAGCGTTCGCCCGCTCCGCGGCGGCGTCGGTCGAGCCGCCCGTCGCTCCCCAGTCCGCGGCGCAACCCCGCCTCAACATCCTCCAACGCTACCGGAAAGACCGCGCCAAGAATCCGCTGCAGAACGCGTTCGGAAAAGTCCTTTTCGTCACGACGATGAGCGCGGCCGCCGTCCCGGCCCTCTGGGGCGCGGCGCCCGCGATGAAGCTCTTCTATGCGGTCGCCGCCGCCGACGCGCTCATGCTCGCGGTCATACTTCCCTTGATCGTCGGACTCGCGTTGTGGCGCAAGCTGAGCGGAACGCCGCAAACCGCGTCCCAGCCCCCGCCGAGCCGGCGCGCCAAATTCGCCGTGATCCTCGCCGCCGTCGTGCTCGGCGTCGGCCTCGCCGCCGCCCCTTATCATGCGACCGGTCCCGTCGCGCAGCAGGTCGGGACCTACCTCGACCGCGGCAAAGCGCAGGGTGAGAGGCAGCATGTGCGCTGGATTTCCGGCGGCGCCGTCGAAGACGAGACCGTGAAGGCGCTTTCCCTCAATCCCGTCGGCCGGGACATCCTCAATTCGCTGCGCGACCGCGGCGGCGTGCTCCGCCTGCCCACCTTCTTCATCTCCCGTCAAAGCGACTCCTACGCCAAGCACGAGAACTTCTTCGACGGCGTTTACCTCAATGAGGGAGAACTCACCCAGCGCGGCTGGACGGTCGAGCAGTTCCTCAAGGACCCTGCGCTGCAGCGCCGGCTGATTCGCGAGATGAACTCTACGGTCTTTCATGAGCTCGTGCACGCCGTACAGGGCCGCCGCCCGCCGTGGACGGCGGGGTACTTCAAGAACTCGACCGAGTCCGAGCAGGAGGCGTTCTTCCGGCAGACCTTGTTCCTGATCGCGGAACTCGAAGCCGATCCGAGCGCCCGCAACAACGGCAACCACCAGTGGATGATCCCTGACGCCGCCGCCGATCTCGACGGCTTCCTTAAGACCGTCGCCGGCATGTATGAGAAGAACGTGGTCGTGGGCGAGCCGTACTTCAACGCCTTCCTCGCCGAACAGCGCGCGCGCTGGCCGACCTACCGAGTCCACATCTATCAGGTGCTCGCGGCTCGCGCGCACTCCCCCGCAATGGCTAAGATGTACCTGGACAAGGCGAAGGCCGCGGCCAAGGAAGCCGGTCTTCCCGAACCGGCCGAGCTCGTCGCCGTTCGCTAGTCCCCAACGCCATGTTCTTCCCGCTCATCTACTGGATCGTCCTGCCCCTATTCTTCGCCGCGCTCGTCGTGCGCTGGCTGAAGAAGAACAGCCCCGTCGTCGTGCCGCCCCAGGTTGCCGCACTGTACGCCGAGCGGCCGATCGAGCCGAAATGGTTTCGCGCCGCGCGCCGCGACCGCGGCGGGCTGCTGCGCTGGCTCGGCGACTACGAGAAGCAGCCTGAGGCCGTGGACGCCGCCTACGCCGGCAAGGAAGCGGCGGTTGCCGCCGGCGAGAAGGCGTCTTTTTTGGTATTTAACGCCAAGGCTGAGCTGCTCGAGCAGGTCGATTCATAAATTGTCCGCTCAACCCCTGCGCGTCATCGGCACGCTGCGCTCCTGCTTCCGCGAGAAATTCGGCACGCCGCGCCAGCCCCTGCTCGTGCCGGGCGCGACGGCGACGTTGACGATCGCGCGGGAGTTCCTTCCCGAGCACTCGCTCGCCGGGCTCGACCGATTTACGCACGTCTGGCTCATTTCGTATTTTCATCTCAATACGAACAAAATGGTGCGGCCGAAAATTCATCCCCCGCGCCTGAAGGGCGAGAGCATCGGGCTGTTCGCCTCGCGTTCGCCGCACCGTCCGAGCCCGATCGGGCTGTCGCTCGCGCGGCTTGTCGAGATCAAGGACGCAACGATTCATCTCGCCGGAATTGATCTCGTGGATGGGACGCCGATACTGGACATCAAGCCTTACATCCCGGAATGGGACATCGCCAAGGACGCGACTGGGGGGTGGACGAATGACGCCCCGTTCCCCTCGCTAAAAGTCTGCTTTTCGCCTTCGACGGTGCAGGATATCAAAGCGGCGGAGAAAAGATTGAACGTCAACGGATTGGGGAACCTTATGACGGACATTCTAAGCCAAGATTTGAGAAATCCTCGGGACCGCGCCCAAAATAAAGACGGCTTGGAGCTTGGGTTTTTTCTTCATGACTTCGAATGCCGCTTCGCGGTACGGCACGGCACGGCGACCGTCATTCGCCTGTTGACGGGCACGGTGATGCACAAGAAAGAACGGCGCGCTTCACCGGCACGGATTACGCTCGCGTGAGCTCAAACGAAATCTGGCGATCCAACGTGCGGCGCATGTACATTTGGCGCGCGCTCACCATGATGCACTTCTTCGCGGGCGCGCTCGTGCCGTTTTTTACCGATTGGGGCGGCCTGACCTTGCCCCAATTATTTTTGCTCCAGGCCTGGTTCTTCCTCTGGATATTTCTGCTCGAGGTGCCGTCGGGCGCGGTCGCCGACAAGTACGGCCGCAAGGCTTCGCTTATCTGCGCAAGCGTCTGCCTGGTGGTCGCGACGGCGATCTACGCCACGGGCACGGGGCTTGTGCGCTTCTTTCTCGCCGAGATCATCTGGGCCGCGTCGGCCGCGCTCGCCTCCGGCGCGGACGAGGCCATGGTCTACGACAGTCTCAAGGCCTGCGGCGAGGAATCGCGCTCGAAGAAGGCGCTCACGACGCTCGCCACATTCGACGTCGGGGCGATCGCGATCGCCGCACCCGTAGGGAGCCTAATGGCCGCGCGCTGGGGCCTGAATGTCCCGATGCTCGCCATGCTCGCCCCTTTCTCACTCGGCCTGCTGCTGAGCTTGACTTTGCGCGAGCCCCCGACCGGTGAAGAGGGCCTCAAGCCCGGCTACCGGGAGGTGCTGTCGCGCGGCGTGCGCTACTTCGCCTCGCACCAGCCGCTGCGCGCCCTGGCATTCGACTCGGTCACCATCTGGATGCTGTCCTTCATGACCGTGTGGCTGTTTCAGCCGCGCCTGAAAGAACTCGGTGTCGGAGTCGCCGCGTACGGGTTCGTCACCGCCGTGATGACTCTGTCGCAAATCGCGATCTTGAGCAGCCCCGACCGCGTCGAGCGTCTCTTCGGCGGCGCGCGCCGCTACCTGATCTGGAGCGCGGTGATTCCGGGACTCGCGTACCTGGGCCTTCCGTTCGCGACGAATCCGTGGGCCGCTTGCGCGCTGTTCGTGCTGATCCCCGCGTTCGGCCTCTCGCGCTCCGTCGTGATCTCCAACTACATGAACAAGCACATCGACGGCGCCAAGCGCGCGACCGTGCTCTCGACCGTCGGCATGGGCCGTCAGCTCATGGGCATCATCGTGCTTCCCGCCGTCGGCCTGCTCACCAAGGTCTCGCTCGAGTGGACCTTCGCGGCCCTCGGCGCCGCGATCCTCGCCTGCGCCTGGGCCTCCTCGGTCGAGGAAGCCCACCTGAGTTAGTAGACTTACCCGCTTGTCCCAGAGACTCCGCTTCCAGGCCCTCGCGTTCCTCGGCTCCTTCCTCGCGTTCTGCCTGGAACTGGCCGCCGCGAAACTGCTGCTGCCGCGCTTCGGCGGCAGCGCCTATGTCTGGACCGGCGCCATGGTCTTTTTCCAAGGCCTGCTTTTGCTCGGTTATCTCTACGGGCGCCGAGCGACGTTCCACCCGCGCATACACTCCATTTTGTTGTCGTTGCCTTTCTTCTTCTTTCCGTTGACCTTGCCTTCGTCGTTCCCTCCCTCCGGTCCGTACGGCGAACTTTTTTGGGCCTTGCTCCGGTCGGTCGGCGCGCCGTTCTTCATGCTGTCGACGACGATCGTCGTCGCGCAAAGCTGGCTCATGCGATCCTCTCTGCCCGAGCGCAAGGATGGATATTTTTTGTACGCCGCGTCGAACGCGGGCGCCGCCGTGGGATTGCTCGCCTATCCGTTCATCATCGAGCCGCTGCTCCCGTTGTCGGCGCAAGGCTGGTTGTGGCGAGGTCTTTACGCGGCGTACGCGGCCTTGTGTCTTTCCTGCGCTCCGGGCTGGAGCGCCCAACTCCGAGATTCGGCCGCGGAAGGCCGCCCCCCGTCGCCGCGCGAGCGCGTGCTGTGGCTGCTGCTCAGCGCCGCGCCCTGCGCCGCTTTGCTCGCCGTGACGAATTTCTTGAGCATGGACTTCGCCGCGGTGCCTCTGCTGTGGACGGCTCCGCTCGCGATTTATCTGCTGACCTTCGTGCTGAATTTCAAGCGCGTGCCCTGGTATCCGGAGCGGCTGAACCGGACCATGCTGCCGATGTTCGCCGCTTGGATCGGGCTGTGCCTGATTCCCGTGGTGCTCGCCTTCTGGTTCGCGAAGGACTCGACTCCGGCCCAGATTTTCAGCCGCCTGCTCGACCTCGGCAAGTTCGCGTACGCGCTCTTCGCCTTATTCGCGCTGAGCATGATCTTCCATAAGTCCCTCGCGGCCGGACGGCCTTCCTCCGAGCGCGCGATGGCCGAGTACTACAGTTGGATCGCGGCCGGGGGCCTGCTCGGCAGCGTTCTTGTCGGGCTGGCGGTGCCATGGCTCGGCCGCCATATCGGCGCGACGGCGCTCGACTGGGCCGCCGTCGGAGCGGTCGCCGTCGCCGCGATTCTAACAAGGGATTGGGAGCAGATCTTCCAAAACCGCAAGACCGCGGCGACCGTGGCCGTCCTCGCCCTCGTCGCGGCCCTGGCGGTCACCGCGGCCGGAAACCGGACCGGCAACGTGTATTGCCTGCGCAACTTCTACGGCATCTACTCGGTCTCGGACCGAGACGGCGTGCGCTGGTTCTTCCACGGAAACACCGATCACGGCATGCAGTTTCTTGAGCCCGCGCGGCAAAGCGAGCCGCTGTCGTACTACGGCTTCACCTCGCCGCTGGGCGAGGCCTGGAAAGCGCTCGGCTCCGGCTGGCGCTCGGTCGGGATCGTCGGGCTCGGCGCGGGGAGCATCGCGGCCTACGGCCGGCGCGGCATGGCCATGGACTTTTACGAGCTTGACCCCGACGTCGTCGCCATCGCCGAGCGCTGGTTCACGCATCTGCGCCTCAGCGCCGCCGCGATCCGCGTCGTGACCGGAGATGCCCGACTCTCGCTCGAACGCGCCGACGGTTCGGCCTACGACGCGCTCATTCTCGATGCCTTCAACAGCGGAGCAGTTCCCATTCATTTACTGACCAAGGAGGCTTTCAGCGTCTACCTGCGCCGCCTGAAGCCCGACGGCGTGATTCTCCTGCACGGCTCCAACCGCTATCTCGACCTTAGGCCGGTGCTCGCCGCGACCGCGCGCGATCTCGGACTCGCCGCCGCCGCGAAGCGCCCGGAGTTCACCGGCCTCGTTGTGGAAGGCCGGGTACCGTCCGTCTGGGTGGCGCTCAGCCGCAACGACGCGAGCATCCGCAAGCTGGCCGGGAAAAAAGGTTGGCGCGTCTTGGACGCGGGCGGGACGGCTTGGACCGATCAGCACGCGAGCCTTCTACCCGCGCTCGCGTTCTAGGACCTAAGACCAGGTCCGTCTAGGACGTTCGGCTGGTCTTTCCCGGACGCGCGATACAATTCGAAGTCGTCCTCGGGCACGAAGGCATCTGGGCAGCGGCTCCGGCGACAAGATCTTCGAGTGGGCGGGTCTGACCGGCCCCGGTCAGCTGGCCGCGATCACGGCCTGGGTCGAGAGCGTCGAGTAGAAAGGCTGAACGACGAAGCGCGACTGACAGGGAACAATCGGGCGGGGTGGATCGTATGAAGGCGTGCCCCCCTCGCCTTCCGGCTACTCCTATCGCCCGCGCGACGCCGCCGGCAGAAGCGGGCTACCTTGTAAGCGATCAGGAAGGAATTCGGCGCGATTCTGCGCGATCCCCAGGGCAAGCCGTACACCGGCTACGGCTACCCGACCTTCTCGCTTGTGCTCCTGACTGCGACCGACGCATACTATTACCACGAGCCCTGTGACATCTGCGCCGATGTCACGAAGTGCGCCTTGCAGTCGGGAGCGCTCAGAACGACCATTGCCGCGCACGTGGTGCGCCGCACCGCCGCGCGCGTCCCGCGCGTCTACCTCTAGAACCTAAGGATAGGCGCCTTTCTCGCTCTGAAGTAGTTCGGCGCACTCGTAGACGCTGGCGGCGGAAACCACAGAGGGGTCCCGCCCCGGCTCAGCGGTATAATCAAAGATGAAAGCCACGTCCGCGCAACTGATGTCCTCCATGCAATGGCCGGCGGTAAGCACCACGTCCGGCGCGACCAACGACGCCGTACAGTAACCCGCCGTCGGCTGCGTATAGAAGCGTTCTTCACGGCGCAGATTATTTTTAACGCCGAGGATGACGAGCGGCGGCTATTATGATTTCCATGCAAGCCGCCGTCTCGTCAATCCAATGGTTCGGCCGAAAACAAGTGCCTGCACCGCCGTTGGCCGCTGTCGGCCGACGTGAGGCCTTAATGCTCCAGTTCTCATTTCGAAACCGGCCCCTCCGCGAGTGCTTCCGTTTTTCCGTTTCCATATTCACTAACGATAATCACTAGTTCCGGAACTAGTTCACGTGCCGTATTCGACACGCGGCACCTTGAGGCCGAACGCCGTATATGAGCGACTTGAGCACGGCCTCCGAACCAGAACGGTGGATGCTCGTCGTGGGGATCATGGCCGCGATCCCTCGCGCCGCCTCTCTCACTCGAAGGTCGGAAACTTCGACCACCTCCATACGATTGTCCTGCCCGTAGATTGTGAAGGCCCACGCCGGGGCCGAGGCGGATAGGGCGAGCAAGCCGGCGAGCACTGGACGTTTCATCCCTAACAGTATGGCCTAAGCAAGTCCTTGACGCCTGGGCCCTATGTCCCGATTTACACTGGGTCCGGGGCCCCTTGCTTCAAGCTCCTTTTTCACGGATGCTTGTCCTATGAGCAAGCTCCTCGCCTGGGTTGTCGGCTTCGCCCTTCTCGCGACGACACGGGCGGCGCTCCCCGCCCGCGCCCAGGCACCGGAGATGAGCCGGGAGCTGCGCGAGGCGATCCGCGAGCGGATGATCGCCCGAGAGCGGAGCATCGACAAAGCGAGAGGCGGCCCGAATAATATCCCGCTCTCCCGCAGCCTGCCCGACTCCCTGTCGCCCGACCTGCACCAGGTCGAGGGCTTCGTACGCGCTCAGCGGATACCCGGCAGCGAGCTCGCCATCGACGACAGCGGAGCGCGGCAGGCGGGGCTCCAGATCTCCGATGTGTTCGACGACGAGGAGTGGGTGCGATTGCCCGAGGGTGCCTCGATCCGGCGCGAACTCATCTTCCATCCGCTCGGACGCTACGAGATCTGGCATTATCCCCCGGGCACGCGCATCGCGCATCTCGTCTATTTGAAGGCGTCGCGGGAGCTCTTCGAGTTCCGCCTCGCGCTGAAACTCGACGACGAGGCGGCCGGAAGCGACGGGCCCTGGGCGCTCGGCATCTTTCGGCCAGTGCGCGGCGACGGCCGCCTCAGGCTCTATACGCTGAAAAAAGGGGAGAGAGACGAGTCGCCGATGGTGCACGCGGACGCTCCGGGCGGGCCGCGGCAGTTTCGCGTGACCCGCATCCATCCGGAGAGCTGCCGCTCCTGTCACAGCATGCACGGCGACGGCTGGTATCAATACGCGGACGAGGATCACGCCGGTCCCTGCGGCTTCGTGCCCGCGAACGCCTCGATCTTAGCGACCTGGGCTCCCGCCTACCAGCGCCGGCATGGCTACTTCCCCTTTACGGGGCCCTAAAGCGGCTCCGGCATCGCTTCGAGTTCGCCCTCGCTCGGCAGCGGCGGCCGGTAGAGCAGCCCCTGCTCCTTGTCGATCGCGGCGAAGACGATGCCCGACGGCGCCGGAAAATCGCGCTTCGGATGGTCCTTCAGGATTTCGCCCATGATCTCGGTCCACCACGGCACAACGCTGGAGCCGCCGGTCCAGTCCTTGCGGCCGAGCAAGGTAAAGTCGTCGTAGCCCATCCACGCGCCCGCGACGAGATCGGGCGCAAATCCGATGAACCACAGGTCGCGTTATCGTTCGACGTGCCGGTCTTGCCGCCCAACGGGCGGCCAAGACGTCTGGCATAGTGGCCGGTGCCGTTCTGCACGACACCTTTCATCAGGTTCGTCACGAGATATGCGAGTTGCGGCGTCATCGCCTCCTTGTCCGACGTGCTGAACTCACTCCCCGCGTGGGGACCCGGCGAGCGCCTGGACGGTGTTCGCCGGGCTCTCGGGGTTCATGTGCACCGCGAGGCCGCTGTCGGCGGAGTTCGTGCCGACAATGTTGCGGGTCTCGTAGCGAAAGCGCGTGCGCGGGTCGGCCACGAGGCTGTAGCCCCAATGGAACGCGTTGGAGTAGAGTTTGGCGTCCGCCTCGGTCTCGGGGCGGCAATCCACATCCGTCGCCGACGGACCCGCGACGCTCACCGCCCGGGCCGTCCATTGCGCTCGCCAGGAATTGAACCTGGATATCTGCCTTCGCAGGGCAGCACACTATCCTTTGTATTACGAGCGCAATCGACGGCCCGACGAACGATTATAGCAAACGAACAAGGCGAGCGACCGTCTCCACGTGATCCGTGTGCGGGAATAGGTCCACCACGACGAGGCGCTCAACGGAGTACTTGGCGCTTAATACCTTAAGGTCTCGGCCCAATGACTCGGGATTGCACGAGACGTAGAAGATCACCGGCGGCGCCATCTCGAGCAAGGTCGCCGCGGCCTTTGCGTGCAGGCCAGCGCGCGGTGGATCGACCACGACGGCTTCCGGGCGCATATCGAGCAAAGACGGCAGAAGCAGCTCGACGGCCGCGCAGTAGAATTCGCAGTTCTTGAAGCCGTTGCGCTCGGCGTTGGCCTTCGCGTCGGCCACGGCCGAGGGATTGAGCTCGACGCCGATGATCTTTCGCGCGGCTCCGGCCAAAGACAGCGCGATGCCGCCGCCGCCGCAGTAAAGATCGAGAACCGTGCCGGGCTCAAGCTCGCGCGTCCACGCGCGCAGTAAGCCGTACAATGCTTCGGCGCCCTTGGTGTTCGTCTGAAAGAAGGATTGGGGTGAAATCCTGTAGTCGACGGCCCCATCGGTGAAGTACAAGGTCTCGGTGATGTAGCCCGTGCCGGTCAAGGTCTCGATGGAGTCCGAGACCGCGGTGTCGGAGGCTTTCGTGTTGACGCCGAGCAGTATCGTCGTCGCGGGATACGCCGACTGAACCGCATCTATGAAGGAAGGTTGGGGGATTCGGCCGTCGGTCGTGACAAGCAGCACCATTCGTTCGGGACGGTTCTTGGCTTCGCGAATCACAAGATGTCGCAAAACGCCTTCTTTTTTATGGGAGTTGTAAGGCGGGACCTTTTCGCGCTCGGCCCAGGACCGCACGGAGACAAGCAACTTCGCCGCTTCCGAGCTGGGTAGGTGGCATTCCTGAAGGTCGAGGATTTCATACCAACGACCTTTCGGTTTAAGACCGAGCTTGAGCCACTGTCCGTCAACGGGAGGATAGACATCCCCGAAACTGAACTCCATCTTGTTTCGGTAGTTCCAGATGTCGGGGGCGCCGACGAGCGACACTTCGGGCAGGCCCTCGATGCCGGCCAAAGCGGCCAGAACCTTGGTTTTTTTCAGAACAAGCTGAACGGAGTACGGCTTGTCCTGCAGGGAACAGCCGCCGCACGCGCCGAAATGCCGGCAAAGCAACGTGGCGTCAGTTGGCGAACTTGAAATGGCAGACATCGCCGTCTTTGACCGTGTACTCTTTGCCTTCGGAGCGGATCAGGCCTTTTTCGCGCAGCGCGGCCTCGGAGCCAAGCCGATCGATATCCGAGTAACCGTAGATGTCGGCCTTGATGAAGCCTTTTTCGAAGTCGGTGTGGATGACGCCGGCGGCACGCGGGGCTTTGTCGCCGACGCGGATCGTCCAGGCGCGGACCTCCTCGACGCCGACGGTGAAATAGGAGCAGAGTCCGAGCGTCTTGTAGGCGCCGACGATCACGGTCTCCAGGCCGCTTTGCTTCATGCCCAGCTCCTTCATGAACATCTCGCGGTCCTCACCCGACAGCTGGGCGATTTCGCTTTCGAGCTTGCCGCAGATGACGACCGACTCTGAGCCGCGCGCCCTGGTGAAGGCGGCGAATTCAGCAAGCGCGGCTGAATCGGGGTTCTCATCGGTGTTGCCGACATACAAAACAGGTTTGGCGGTGAGTAGGGCGAAATCCTGGAGAGCTTTGGGGTCGAGGCCGAGCGTGCGGGCGGGTTTTCCCGCCTCGAGGCCGCCCTTAAGCGCGTCGAGCACGACCATCGCTTCCTTGGATATCTTATCGCCCGATTTGGCTTTGCCGGAGACCTTGTCGTACTGCTTCGAGATGCTCTCGAGATCGGCCAGCATCAACTCGGTCTCGATGACATCTATATCTCGCTTGAAATCCACGCCGCCCATGGTGTGGATGACATCGGGATCCTTAAATAGCCGCACCATGTGCAGAATCGCGTCTACTTCCCGGATGTTAGCGAGGAACTTGTTGCCGAGGCCCTCGCCGGAAGCCGCGCCCTTGACCAAACCGGCGATATCGACAAAACGGCAGGAGGCGGGAATCGTCTTCTTGGGCTTCGCCAACTCGGTGAGGCGGCCCAATCGGGCATCGGGAACGCCGACGACGCCCACATTTGGTTCGATCGTTGTGAACGGATAATTAGACGCAGCCGCATTACCGGAAGTTAATGCGTTGAAGATGGTGGACTTCCCGACGTTGGGGAGGCCGACGATGCCTATTTCCATGGGGAAGTCCATGATATCACATCGAGCCGTGCCGGGTCCGCGGGCCGAAGGTCCCGGAATGGCCTGGGCCCTCTCCCATCCCGCAGCAGGACCAACGGCCCTCTAGGTGCTTTCGTCGGAGTTGGTAGGATGCGCGCATGAAGAAACAGCCCCGCCTTTCCCCCGTTCTCGCCGCCGTTTTCCTTTTTCTCGCCTCGGGTCCGCTTCCCGCCGCCGCGCAAATGCGCGTGCAGGGCCGCCTTCCCACGGCGATTGGAAGCGGCATTCCCTCGCCTATTGGCTCGGTCATCGGCGCCCCAGCCCTGAACGCCGGCGGCCTGACGAACGCGCTTAATCCGCTCGGCCTCAACGGCTCGTTCGCCGCGCCGAGCCTGGCGCCCGCACCCCTCGCGTCCATGGTTCCGTCCGCCGCCATCGCGGCGCCTTCCGCCCTGAGCGTGGTCATGCAGCAGGCCGCCGCGAAGGCCGAGGCGGGGCTTGCCATCATCGTCCCCACGCCCGACGGCGCCGCGTCGCACCTCGCCGAGGAAGCCGCCGCGTACGCCGAGGTTCAGCTTCCCTCCGCGAACGCGCCCGCCGCCAAGGCCGCCGCACCCGTCACGAAGAGCGTTGCCGGCCGCATCCTTGACACGCTTCGAGGGCGCTCCGCGCCCTCGATTTCCTTTGACGGCGCCGCCGAAAAGTCCGCGCCGATCTTCGCGCGCATGGGCCTCAAGGAGCAGAAGCCTCTCGTGCTCCCTAACGGTTCGCACACTGATGAGCAGCCCACGATCCCCTCCCCCGACCGCGAGCCGACCACGCGCATCGAGGCGTACGGCCTCGTCCCCGGCGCGGTGGACGTCGGCGGCATCTTCGAGACGAGCCGCAAGGTTCTCTCCGCCGATCCGGCGAACTCCTCGGCCGTCGTGGACGCCGTCAAGGCCATGATCGACGCCGACCGGACGCGCTATGGCGTGCCGAGCTCGGATCTTCGCCTCATCCACGCCCAGAAGTTCGAGGGCCGCGGCGCGCAGGCCGACACTCTGTTCGTGTACTTCCGCCAGACCAAGAACGGCCTCATCGTCAACGGCTCGGGCCTCTCCTTCACGATCAAGACCTTGGACAACCGGCCGACGATCGTCGCGCAGACCGGCCAGGTCTTCCCGCAGATCGAGGCCAATACCGAAACCGTGCTCACCGATGACCAGATCATGGGCAAGATCGCCGAGCGCACGGGCTTGCCCGCCTCCGACGTCGCCTCCAAGTTCGAGTTCTACGAGCAGAAGCTCGTCTACTCCCGCGGCGCCTGGCACAACGTGAAGCTGTACGTCGCGGAAGGCCTGCCCTTCATGGTCGCCGTCGACGTGGTCACCGGCCTCGTGTTCGCGTGGGACAACCGCGCCGGCCTCAAGAGCTTCCAACAGACTTCCGCCGAGCCCAACGCCGGCGGCGTGACCGGAAAGATCAGCGGCAACACCGTCGATCGCGGCCCGATCCTCGCGGACTCCGCCATCAGCGAAGTCCCCATGCCCTTCATGGAAGTGAAGATCGGCGCGAAGTCCTACGTCACCGACAAGAACGGCGACCTGCCCAAGGGCCTCGGCCTCGAGATCGGACCCGAGGGTCTCGAGCTCAACGCCACCCTCTCCGGCCCATACGTCCGGGTCGAGAACCAGCAGGGCGTGACTTTGACCGTGAAGGTTACAGTCAAGCCCGGCGAGAACAAGGTCGTATTCAACCCGAGCACCGGCATCGCCGACGAGAACACCTTGGCGCAGATCAACGCGTTCCATAAGGTGAACATGTCCCTTAATTTTCTGCGCGAGCGCAAGCTCAGCAACGAGCGCATGGACAAAACCCAGCTCCCCGTCCGCACCAACATCCAGGACGAGTGCAACGCCTACTACACGCCGGGCCGCCCGACCCTCAACTTCTTCCGGTCGAGCAAGAACTGCGTCAACTCCGCGTACGACACCGTCGCCGAGCACGAGAACGGCCATTACTGGGACGACTTCACCGGCGGCATCGTCAACGGCGGCATGTCCGAAGGCTGGGGCGACATCCTCTCCATGTTCCGCCTGAACAACCCGATCGTCGGCGAGCACTTCCTCAAGGTGCCCCGCGGCGGCGTGGACTACATCCGCCACGGCGACAACACGTACCAGTACAACGAGTTCGACGAGGTCCACGACCAGGGCCAGGCGTGGGGCGGCTTCGCGTGGAAGCTGCGCAAAGCGCTGATCGCAAAGCTCGGGGCCGAGGAAGGCGCGGCGGTCGCCGAGATGCTCGTGATGCCGACGATGTTCGCCAAGACCACGACCATCCCCAACGCGATGGCCCAGGTCCTCGTCAACGCGACGGGCAAGGACGGAACGATCCTGCACGAGGCGGAGATCCGCGCGGCCGCGAAAGCCCACGGCGTCACCTTGCCCAGCGCGGGCGGCAAAGCCGTCGCGACGGGGCCGGCGACTCTTGGCGCCCCGCTGCAACTGAGGCTGGACGGCTCAGGCCGTCAGAACAACTCCGGCGTGCTCGCCGTGACGGCGGCCTACGCTGCCGCCCTGGTGCTGCCTGCGTCGCTGGCACGTCCCTTCGTCAAGAAGCTCGTCAACGCGCTGGGGAGCAGCAACGAAAACGTCCGGACCATGGCCGGCATGTACCTCGTCAAGCTCGGGAAGAAAGCTTACGGACCTTTGCTGGAGGCGGCCCATGCGGGACGGAGCACGGCGTTGGCCCTGGCCGTCCTGGGCAGCTCGGAAGACCCCTCCCTGATACCACAGATCGAGCCTTTCCTGCAGAGTTCCGATCCGGCCGTCGTCAAAGCCGCGCAAGACGCGATCCGAATACTGTCCGCCAGCAAGGCTCGTTAAGCTCTCCTCACCAGGAGAAACCGACCGGCGGCCCTTCGGGGCCGCCGGTCCCTTTTTTTAGATGGGCGAATATTTGCCATACTCCCCGTCATGAGGAAAATAATCGCCTCTTTTGTCGTCCTGCTTTTCGCCGCGGCGCCCGTTCAAGCTCTCGAATGGCATACCATGGGCGCGCGCGCGATGGGCATGGGCGGTGCGGGAGTCGCCGCCGCTCAGGGGCCGCTGGCCGCCTACTGGAACCCGGCCGCGCTCGGCCGGCCGACCGCCAACGCCTACGGCCTGCAGATTCCCTTCGGCGTGCACGCGGCGCTCACCGGCTCGGTGATCGAAGGCGCCAAGAACCTTCAGAACCTTAAGAACGGCGCGGCCCCGACCCAAGGTCAGATCAACGACGCCCTCAACAAGCTCGACCAGCCCGGCAGCGGCCTGCGCATCGACGCCGGCTTCGGCTCGGACTTCAAGATCGGCAAGCTCGCCATTTTTCTCAACGGCTTCTCCTACGTCGGCGCCGTGCCGCAGGTTGACCGGGTGAATACCCTGGTGACCGTCCCCAACGGTACGAATAATTCAAAGCTCATCGTCAAAGGCGCCAACATCGCCGAGCTCGGCGCCGCTTACGGCCGCGAGCTGCCCTTCGCCCCCGGCCTTTACCTCGGCGGCGGTCTCAAGCTCATGAACGCCCAGGTCGGCTATGTGGACTATTTCGTCCTGCGCAACAACAACGACCAAGGCAACATCGTCTCCAAGCTCAAGGACGGCGCGACCAAGAGCTCGAACCTCGGCGTGGACCTGGGCCTGCTCTGGGACATCGCGCGCACATTCGAAAGCGTCCCTCTTCATCCCCGAATGGGCCTCGTCGGACGCAACATCAACAACCCGAAATTCAAACAGCCCGCCGCGGCGACGGCGGCCGGTCTTTCCGACAAGTTCGCCGTGAACTCGCAGGTGCGCATGGGCGCCTCGATTTCCCCGTTCAACTGGTGGAACATCACCACGGACCTCGACCTCACCCGCAACCTCACGCCCGTCGACAGCGTGGCCAGCCGCCAGTTCGGCCTGGGCAGCGAGTTCAACGTGTTCAACCGCTCGTGGATCAACATCCCTCTGCGCATCGGCCTGATGAGAAATACGGCCGAGACCTCCGCCGGGACCGTGATCACGGGCGGAGCGGGCCTCAACTTCCTGCATTTCATGCTCGACGCCTCGGCCGCCGTCAGCAATAAACGCGTGGTCACCGAGAGCCAGGGCGGCGAGACGAAGATTCCCCGCGAGTTGGCGCTCGGCGTCCAGCTCAGTTTCCTTTTCGGCGGCTCCGATGAAGAGCCCGCGTCCCCGTCTCGCGCATGGAAGGCCGCGCCGAAGGCCGACAACCAGCCCGTGCCGAGCGAGACGATCCGCAAAGCCGCCGAAAAGGCGCACGAGGATCTCAAGGCCGAAGAACTCAAAAATACGGCGCCCGTTGAGAAGCCGTGATCCCGGTGCGCCCCCATCGCCTGTCGCTCGCCGTGCTCGGCCTCGGCGGCCTCTTGCTGTCGGGCTGCGTCGGCTTTACCCTCAAGCCCCCGAAACCCGCCGGCATGCCCCGGGCCGACGCGCCCCTCCCGCTCAAGGTCGGCGTGCGCATAAAGAAGCCCCGGTTCGAATGGCAGGGGATGGGCGGCATGAATACCGAATACATGGAGCGCTACCGGGACCGCTGGATGATCAAGCCGATGTGGGCGCAGGCCGACGACGTCGGCGGGAAGTTCCTGCGCGCGCTGCAGGCCGCGTCCGCCTTCTCGCAGGTAGACGAGGTCAAGAGCGTCGGCTTTTTCGGAACCGGCGGCGAACAGCGCGACCTGATCATCGACGCCGAGTTCTCCGGCAAGTACACGCAGGACCCTGCCGGCATGGGCAAGGCGATGATGACCGGCTTTCTGCTGCTGCTCCCCGCGCCGTTCGTCCGCTACGAGGACGCCTTCTTCGCGGCAGCCGAGTTGAAAGTGTACGACGGCGCCGGGCGGCTCCTCCACCTGTACTCCGAGCGGCAGGACGTCGCGTCCTCGGCGGCGCTTTTCTCCGCGGGCACCCCAGGCTCGATCTCGGCGGGCATAGACTCCGCCGCCTCGAACCTGGCGGCTGCGCTCGTGACGATAATAATCCGCGACCGCGAAGGCTATCAGCGCGCGATCAAGGAGTCTCCTCGGACCGCCTCGCGCCCGCCCGCATCCGAGCCGGTCGCCGCCGCTCCCGTCGAACAGGTCATGGCGAATTCCGAGGCCGCCCACACGGAACTCGCCGCCGAGGAGGCGAAGCCCGCGCCCCCCGCGCAAGCGGCCGCCAAGCCCGCGCGCCGCGGCCCGCTGACGCCCGCCGAGGAAAAAGGAATCGACGAGCAGCTGATGCCCTAAATTTTGTTTCATCTGCTTCTTCAAACATTAAGGCCTTGACAGATTTGGAGCCCGGGTCTATGCTTCGAACTGTTGGGGCGTTCGCGGGATCTTGAAAAATTAGTTTCGTGAAGTCAGAGGTGTGAACATGAGGCCGACAAGTCTTCTTTTCGTTCTGCCGCTCGTTGCGTTCTGTCTTGGCGAACTTCTGCTGACCGGCTGCGCCGCCGCCGGCGCCCAACAGCCGATGGGCCGGCGCGATAAAAAGAGCGCATTTATCGCCGTCCAGCAAGAGCAGACGGCCTCTGAGAGGCCGCTCGCTCTATTCGCCGGCAAGAGGAAGCGGGCCGCGGCCGAGGCCCAGCCCGAGGTCGTCGCCGCGCCCGCTCCCGCGCCGCAGGCCCCGGCCGCCGCCGAGCCCGCATCCGAGTCTCCGTCTAAAGTCGCCGTCGAACCCGACTCCGAATCGAAGTCCAAGATCGCCGCCGAGACCAAGCCCAAGAGGCGCGGTCCGCTGACGCGCGAAGAAGAAAATGAAATCGACGCCCAGGTGATGCCATGAGATACCTTCAACCCGCCGTCTGCGCCGTCCTCGCCGCCGCCGCGTTTGTCGTCTCGGGGTGCGGTGGTCCCTCGAGCGCCAGCAAAATCGCGGTCAACGGATTCCTCGCCCAGGGCCAATACGCGAAAGCCGAGGCCTACCTCGACCTGAAAAAGGAATCCCAGTACGGCAAGAAAAACATGGTGCTGTACTACCTCGACAAAGGCCTCGTGCAGCACCACGCGGGCAAGTTCAAGGAAAGCGACGCCAACTTCGACCTCGCCGAGAAACGCATGGAGGAACTGTACACGACCAGCGTGTCGAGGGCCGCCGGCACTTTGATCATCAATGACACGACCCAGGACTACGCCGGCGAACCTTTCGAGCGCGCGCTGACCAACGTCTACCGGTCCCTGAACTACGTCTTTCTCGGAAATCTCGATGAGGCGCTCGTCGAGAGCCGCAAGGTCGAACGCTTCCTGACCGAGCTCGGAGACAAGGTCGGCGCCAAGCCCATCTACAAGGACGACGCCTTTGCCCGCTACCTTGACGCGATGCTTTACGCGGACGCCGGGAAGAAAGACGACGCGCGCATCTCCTATCAGGCCGCGCAGACGGCCTACGCGGATTATGCGACGGCTTACGGCACGCCCGTTCCCCACTTCGAATTCGCCAAGGGGCCCAAAAAGCGCGGCGAGGTCGTGTTCATCCATTATAACGGCGTCGCCCCGCGCAAGATCACGAAGACCTTCCAGATCGCCTGGGGCCTGGCCGTGGCGACGATGCGGGAAAGCGGCGACGCCGAGGCCAACGACGCGCGCGTCAAGAACGCGCTCACCGCCGGCTTCCTCGGCAGTGCCGTGACCGTCGCCTTTCCGGCCTATGTCCAGGATCCGTACCTGATCACATCCTCGGAGATAATCATCGACAACGCTCCCGTCGCGTCGACGCTGCTTATGGAGGACATCTCCGCGATCGCGACCAAGACTTTAGAGCACCGCATGGGCGCGACCAAGACGCGCGCGATCGCGCGCGCGACGATCAAATTCATCATGGCCGAAGCCGCCTCGAAAGTAGCCGCCAGGGCCTGCGATCAGGCGCCGGGCGGCCAACTGGCGATCATGATCTGCAAGGGACTCGCGCGCGGGATCGCCCATGGGGTCGCGGCCGCCAGCGAAATCGCCGACACGCGCGGCTGGGCGGTCTTGCCCGCGCAGATCCGCATGGCGCGCGTGAAGCTCGAGCCGGGCCCGCACGACATCGGCGTCTACTACAAGAACAGCACCGGCGTGATGGTCTCGTCGCAGACCTTCAGCGGCGTGCTCGTCGCCGACCACAAGCGCACCTATCTTTCGGCGCGGACAGCCCAGTAGGAACGTCCCGGAGTCAAGGCCGTCCGTCGTCGAGCGAATCGATGAGCTCGTCGAGTTCGCGTTGGGCTCCGTAGATGTCGCCCTCGCGCAGGCGGCGCGCGATGCGACGCAGTTGGCGCACGGTGTAGGCGTCTCCGTCGCGTCCGCCACGCTCCGGACGTCCGGCGTTCTGGAAGCAGGCGATGATGCCGCTGCTGAAGCTCTTGCCGCACAGTTCGGTCTCCGCGCGCAGGTAGGCTTTGTCCGCGATCGCGGTGATGCACCGCGGCATCTCGCTGCTGAAGCTGACCTTGCGGCAGACGGCGACGGCTCCAGCGTCGAAGTAGTAGGCGGCGCTTACCGTGCGCATGCAGGCCTGGCGGTCTGAATCGAAGGCGGCCGACAAGCAGGCCGAAGCCGCGTTCTCGCGCCCGTCGTCTTGGCCCGGGCGGTGACGGCCGCCGGGACCAACGGAACGGGCCGGCGGGACAGTCACGACCTTAGCCGCGCCGGCGGCGCCCGCGGCGGCGCGCAGCTCGGCAAGCGGGCTTTGGGCACCGGCGGTCACGGCGGAAAAGAGAAGCACTGCGGCGAGTCGGTTCATACGGTCACCATGAACCATTCTACCACACGCTCGCGCGCCGAAACAAGGGAAAAACGCCTATAAATCCCAGCGCCGTATCAAAAACAGCGCCAGGGCGCCGAAACCGGCGTTGGCCATCCACGCCGCGGCGAGCGGCGGCAATCGTCCGCTCACGCCGAGCGTGCGTCCGACCTCCATCGTCCACAGAAAGATGAAGGACAGGGCCAACGCGGCGCAGAAGCTCACGACTCGCGAAGACTTGCGCAGGCGCAAGGCGATCGGTATGCCGAGCGCGCAGATGATCAGGTTCGTGAACGGATAGGCGATTTTCGCCATCGCCGCGACCTCGTATTCCCGCGGCGAGCCGCCGAAACGCCCGACCCGGCGCGAGTAAGCGAGCGCCTCGCGCATCGTCAACTCATCGGGACTCGTGGCCCGCGGGATCAAGTCCAAGGGCGGGGCGTCGAGATCGGAGACCTTGCTCACGAACGGCGTCTCGACGACGCCCTCCGGGCCGAACACGCGCTCGACGCCGTCGTGGAACACCCAACGGCTTCGCGCGGGATCCCAGAAGGCGTATTTGGCATCGAGCTGCCGGTCGACGCCATGACTTCCCATGGTTTCCAGAATAGGCCGCTCGAGCTTGCCTTCCTTCGGAAGGAACAACCAGGCCTGGACGAATTGATCGGCATCGCCGAGCAGCGCCACATTCTGATACTTAGTCCACTCCCATTCGGGATGAACCTTCTCCCGCCACAGGCGGCGCGAGCGCGCCCAGGCGGCGGGCATGACGGTTTCCTGCGCGGCGAAGGCGAGCACCGAGACCGCGAACGCGCAGCCGAGCACCGGCAGCCAAAATCGCTTCGTCTCGATGCCGCAGGACTGCGTCGCGAGCCACTCGCCGCTCTGCACGAAGCCGCCGATCGCCACGAGCGTGGCCAGCAAAGTCGCCATCGGAATCACGCGGCCGGCCCAGTACGGAACCTCGAGCCATAGACACTCGAGGATCGTGAGCAGAGGGGCGCGCGAGCGCATGATCGGATTCATCTTGTCGAAGGTGTCGCCGAGGAAGATGAGCACGGCGAACATGCCGAGACCGAAGGCGAACGGTCTCACAAAGCGCCCGACCATGTAGCGGGTGTAGATACTCATTGGGCGGCGACCTTGCGGGTCAAAAAACAGCCGGCAAGCAGGCCGGCGAAATCACAAAGCCACGGCGTCGTGGCGGCGAGCGCTTCATGGCGGCGGCCCAGGCTGACGCCGACGACCAGCAGACCATAGAAGACGAACATGACGCCGAGGCTCACGGCGAAGTCCGCTCCTCGCGTCCGGCGCCTGGCCATGCCGAGCGGAACGCCCACCCAGAAGAATACGAACGGCGAGAGAGCGCCGACCGTGCGCACGGCCGTTTCGACGCGGTACTCGAGGCGGCGCTCCCGGGTCGTCTCCGGATCTTTCGCCTTCGCACGCAGGCGCGAGGTGCTCATCTCCTGCATGTCGAGCTCGCGCGGCGCCGACGCCGCGGCGGTCAGCGGCACGAAGACGCTGTAGCGCTGGAAACGGCCGGAGGTGAAGCGCTCCGGCTCCTTGCTTGGGAGCTGAAGCTGTCCCTCTAGGAGCTCGAGCGTAATGCCGCGCCCCGGATCCGAAGTCAGCCTTCCCTTCTCCGCATTGATGCGCATGCCCTGAGCCTGGCCGGGCTTGACCAGATACACGCCGTCCAAGAATCCGGTCTTCGAGCTCAAATCGCGCGCGTACAGGCGCCACGGGCCCAACTCGGTGAAAGAGCGCGGCCGCAGTTCCACGCTCGCCACCTTCTGCGCCGCCTCGGTGGTGCGCTTCTTGAAAGAGTGGAAGCCATCCGGCCCCAGTTTGTGGTTCACAATGAGCAGAAGCGCCGATAGGGCAATGGACGTCCAGAGCAGGGGCCGGGTGATTTCACGATAAGAGAAGCCGCCCGCACGCAGGGCCATAATCTCGCCGTTGTCGTTCAACTGGCCCAAGACCACCATGGTCGCGACGAGAAAGGACATCGGCACGGCCAACGCGGCGAAAGACGGAAGGAGGCGGGCGAAACAGGTGAGGATCCACCAGACCGGGATGCCCTTCATCATCGCCAGCGAGAATAGGCGCAGGAACTGATTCATCATCAGCACGCCCAGGAACAGGGCGACTGAGGCCCCGAAAATTGGAAAAAACTGACGAAGCAAGTAGCGCGGCAGAATCGGCATCTTGGGCGATTCTATCAACTTGGAGCCGCGGTGTCAGGCCTGCCGGTCGGACAGTATTCCAATTGGAATTGCCGATAGGAATACTGTCCGACCGGCAGGCCTGACACCCAATCTTGGTATGATCGGATTCATGAGCGATCTCTCCGCCCGGTCCGACGCCGCCGCGAAATATGCCGACGAGCATTACGCCGAATTTCTCGAAGACCTCAAGCACCTTGCACGCATCCCGAGCGTTTCTTTCCCCGGCTTCGATCCCAAGGAGGTCGAGCGCTCGGCCGAAGCCGTCGCCGCCCTATGCACGGCGCGCGGCCTTGAGAACGTCGAGATCCTGAAGCTGCCCGGCGCCCATCCCTATGTCTACGCCGACTGGCTGCACGCCCCCGGCAAGCCGACCCTTCTGCTGTACGCACACCACGATGTTCAACCCGCCGGCCGCGAGGAGCTCTGGAAATCGCCCCCCTTCGAGCCCACCGAGCGCGACGGCCGCCTATTCGGGCGCGGTTGCGCCGACGACAAGGCCGGCGCGGTGGCCCATACGAGCGCCATCGCCTCCTGGCTCAAGACCCACGGCTCTTTGCCGGTCAACGTAAAATTAATAATCGAGGGCGAAGAGGAGTGCGGCTCGGATAATTTGGAGCCCTTCCTTCAGAAATACGCGGCCAAAGTCATGGCCGAAGTCATTGTGCTCACCGACACCGGGAACTTCGACCACGAGACGCCGTCGATCACCGTCGCCCTGCGCGGAATCGTCGCTCTCGATGTGACCGTTCGTTCAATGGACCATCCTCTCCACTCCGGCATGTGGGGCGGTGCCGTCGCCGACCCGGTCCAGGCGCTTTCCAAAATGATCGCTTCCATCGTGGACGCCAAGGGCCGCATGGCGATCCCGGGCATCTACAAGGACGTTAAGAAGCCCGCCAAAGCCGCCGAGGCCAGCCTCAAGGTGCTCAAGTACACGGAAAAGACATTCCGCGAGCAAAGCGGTTTGTTCAAGGGCACGAAACTGCTGGTCGCGCCGAAGGACCTGCTCCGCTCGAACTGGTACTGGCCGACCTTCTCCGTGAACGCGATCCAGGCCTCTTCGAAAAAAGACTGCGCGAACATCATCAATGACTCGGCATGGGCGCACATGGGCATCCGCGTGGTTCCGGGGATGGATCCGGACAAGACGCTCGCCGCGCTCAAGAAGCACCTGCTCAAACACGCGCCGTGGGGCGTGAAGGTCGAGTTTGCGGGAGAAACCGCGAATCCCTCCTGGACGACCAATACCGATGCGCCTGCCTTCACCGCGGCGCGCACCGCCCTCAAGAAGGGCTACGGCAGGGCGGCCGTCGACATGGGCTGCGGCGGCTCGATCCCGTTTGTCGAGCCCTTCGCGAAAGCCTTAAAAGGCGCGCCCGCCTTGCTCATCGGCGTCGAGGACCCTCTCTCCAACCCGCACTCCGAGAACGAAAGTCTTCATCTGGGCATGTTTCAGAAGGCCATCGCCTCGGCCGTGCATCTGTACGCCGAGATCGCCGCGCTGCCGTCAGTGAAGTAATGAACCGAGCCCTGACGATCGCTTCGCCCGCGGAGCCACGCGTGCTCCTGCGAGCGGCGGGGACCGACGATCTTGACGATTTGCGTCGTTGGAAGAACGCCGCGAAAACCGGCTTCTTCTTTAAGGGCGAGATCAACGAGCAGATGCAGGGGGCCTGGTTTGCGGCCTACCTCGAGCGTCAAAATGACTACATGTTCGTCATCGAGCATGAAGGCAAGAAGGTCGGCTGCCTTGGTTTCCGGCTCGATAAGGGCGCCGCCGACGTCTACAACGTGATCGCCGCCCCCGGCGCGACGGGCAAGGGATTGATGACCGCCGCCATGCTTCTTCTGTGCTCCCACATCGGCGAGCACCACACGAAAAACATCGGGTGCCTAGTGCTCAAAGGCAACGAGGCGCTTGCGTATTACGAGCGTTGCGGCTTTCGGATCACGGGCAACGGCAAAGACCATGATATCTTGACTTTGGACTGGGCTACGTCCTCGACATAACTGTTTCCGGAAACTCAGTTGGCATCTCCGCTTCTGGTAGAATCGATCAGATGATCAATGTCTTCGGCTCTTTGATGGGCCCCGAGGAGCTCGAGGAGGTCCGCACGAGCCTCGAGGCTCAGTGGATCGGCATCGGTCCCAAGACCTCCCTGTTCGAGAAGAACTTCGCGGAGCGCCTCGGCCTACCCGGCTTCGTCCTGCTCGATTCCGGCTCCAACAGCCTGCACATGGCGGTCAAGCTCCTCGACCTGCCCCCCGGTTCGGACGTGATCGTGCCTTCTTTTACTTGGATCGCTTGCGCCCACGCCGTCGTGCTGTGCGGACATAAGCCGGTATTCTGTGACGTCGATCTCGACACGCACAACATCACGTTAAAAGACCTCGAGGCCGCCCGCACGCCTAACACCCGCGCCGTCATGGTCGTCCACTACGCCGGGCTGCCCGCGCGCATCAACGAGATACAAAAGCTCGGCCTACCCATCATCGAGGATGCCGCGCACGCGGTGGACTCGCGCCTGAAAGGCGCGGCGTGCGGCGGCCTCGGCGACGTGGGCATCTACAGCTTCGACGCGATCAAGAACCTGGCAATGGGCGAGGGGGGCGGTCTCACGGCCAAGGACCCCGCGCGTCTTTCGCGCGCCAAGCAGCTGCGCTACTGCGGCATCGGGAAATCAGGCTTCGAGGCCTCGACCTCCAAAGAACGGTGGTGGGAGTACACCGTCACCGACTTCTTTCCGAAGATGCTCCCCAGCGACATCGCCGCGTCGATCGGTCTGGCGCAGCTGCGCAAGCTCGACAAGATGCAGGGACGGCGCAAAGCAATCTGGGAGGCTTATCAGACCGAGTTTTCTTCCCTGGGGTGGCTCGTTCGGCCCCAGAATGCCCCCGCCGACGCGCGGCACTCGTATTTCACCTACTGCGTGCGCCTGCCTGGGGGACGGCGCGACGCTTTTGCCAAATATCTGTATGAGAACGGCATTTACACGACTTTGCGCTACCACCCCCTGCACCTCAACAAGATTTACGGCTCAACGGCAAAATTGCCTGTCTGCGAACGCCTCAACAACGAGGCTTTAAGCCTGCCGCTGCATCCCGGACTCGAAGTTGACGATGTCTCAAAGATAATAGAAGCGGTCCGGGCCTGGAAGGCGTGAGCGCGGCGCCCGTCGTCGTCCTCGGCGCGGGCTGCGCGGGGCTCTCGGCCGCGCGGCGTCTGCGGGAATTGGGCATCCCGACCGTGCTCGTCGAAGCGGAGGACCATGTCGGCGGCCTGGCCGGGGGCGTGCGCCTCGGCGGGGACGTGTATGAGTACGGCCCGCACATATTTCACACCACTGACGCGCGGATCATGACTGACGTGAAGGCGCTGATGGGCGAGGACCTCCTGCCCTATAAACGGACCATCTCGATTAAGTTTCTCGATAATTACTTTAAATTCCCATTGTCGATGCCAGATGTGCTGATGAAGCTCCCGCTGACGACGGTGCTGCGCGCCGCCGTTAGTTTTGTTTTTCACTTCGCCGCGGGGCTGTTCGTCAAGCCGGTGATCGAGAACAGCGAAACGATCCTGCGTCGTTACTACGGCGACGTCTTGTACCGGATATTTTTTAAAGACTACATCGAACGCGTCTGGGGCATCTCCCCCGCGCAATTTTCTCCCGCGTTCGCGCGCGAACGCATACCGCGCTTTAATATTTTCGAGTTTCTCGACCGTGTGGTTTCCAAGAGCACGGAGGGCTATGTTGAAAAAGTCGAAGGCGATCTCTGGACCACAAAGCGGGGCTTTTCGCTTATCTGCGAGCGCATGGCCGAGGACTATTTAAAGAAAGGAGGAGTACTGCGTCTGTCCACGCGCGCGACGGCCGTCCGGCGCGAGGACGACACGGTCGTCGCGGTCGAGCTTGATCGCGGCGGCGCAATAGAAACACTCGCCTGCGGCGGGATTGTGAACACCCTCGCCATCAGCGACGCGGCCAGAATGTTTTCACCCGCGCTCGACGCCTGGACTCTCGCCGCCGCCTCCAAGCTCCGCTTTCGCGCGATCGTCTTCGTCGGGCTCAAGATACGGCGCCCCAAGGTCCTGCGCGCCTCGTTCATGTATTTTCGCGAGCACTCCTTCAACCGCATCACCGATCTGGCGCACTTCGGCTTCCATATGGATCCGGCCGGGAGCACCTTGGTAATGGCCGAGATTGCCTGCGATCCGAAGGACGCGCTATGGAACGACGAGAAGGCGGCGGTGGAGGCTGTCACCGCCGATCTCGTCCGCGAAAAGATCATCGAGCGCGGCGAGATCATGGCGGCCCACGTCTTCCACGCCCGTCACGCCTATCCAATTTACACGCTCGGATACGAGGAAGCACTTAAAGTCCTCCTCGACGCCTTTGAAGCGTTCGGCAACGTCGAAACCGCCGGCCGTCAGGGCCGCTTTCAGTACATCAATACGCACATCGCGATGCGCATGGGCGTATCGGCCGCCGACTCCCTCGCGCGCAAGCTCACCCGATGAGCGAGCTTCGGGGGGACGAACGCTACTACGGCCGCCTCCTCAACATTGAGTGCGTTTACAAGCTCTCTCACGCGCCGCGCAAAGCAATGTACGACTTCTTCATGCGCGAACTGAAGCCTCGGCCGGAGGAGACGGTGCTCGATCTTGGTGCAACGAGCCTTCCCGATCCGCAGGAAAACATGTTCGAGTTGTATTACCCGCATCCGAACCGCATCACGGCCGCGGGCGCCGAAAATTGCTCGTTTCTGGAAGCGCGGCATCCCGGCTTAAAGTTCGTGCGTCTCGAGGCCGGGAAACCACTGCCATTCGCGGATAACGCCTTCGATATCGGCTTCTCCAACGCCGTGATCGAGCACGCGGGCTCGCGCGCGAACCAGGCATACTTCTTGAGCGAGCTCATCCGCGTGTCGAACCGCTGCTTCGTGACGACGCCAAACCGCTGGTTTCCCGTCGAGCTGCACACACGCCTGCCGCTGCTGCACTGGCTCCCCGCGCCTGTTTTTCGCGCCGTTCTCACCGCGTTCGGATTCGAGTTTTACGCGCTGGAGGAGAATCTAAACCTGTTGACCGCGGACGAGCTTCTGGCTCTCGTGCCCGCTGAACAAGCAAAAAAAGCGCGTTTAACCCGGCATTGGTTTTTCGGCTTACCCAGCAATCTCATGCTTGTCGTCGAGAAAAATCTGAACGAAACGGCTACTGAATGTTAACTAATGTCACAGACAGCGAAAGCGGCTTTCCGTCGCGCACGATCTTCAGCGTCACCGTGTCGCCCGGCTTGAAGCGGTCGAACGCGTTGTAGAGGTCGTCGAAGTCGCGCACGATGTGCGGCTCGACGCCGACGATGATGTCGCCGGGCGCCACGCGCCCGCCCTTAAGCCGCCTCAAGCCGCGCAGGCCCGCCTTCGCGGCCGGTCCGCCAGGATTGACTTCGCTGACGACGACGCCGGGCCGGTCGCCCACGAGATAATGCTTCTGACCGGCGTTGAGGATGCTGATGCCCATGCCGGGGCGCACGACCTTTCCGTACTTGATCAATTCGGGCACGATGCGTTCGATGAAGGATACGGGCACGGCGAAGCCGATGCCGGCGCTTCCGCCGGAGCGGCTGTAGATCATCGTGTTCATGCCGATGAGGTTCCCGTCGGAGTCGAGCAGCGGACCGCCGGAATTGCCCGGATTGATCGCCGCGTCGGTCTGAATCATGTCTCGAATCGTGATGCCGCTGACACCCTGCATCTCGCGGCCGAGCGCCGAGATGACGCCCGTGGTCAGCGTGTGGTCCAAACCGAAGGGATTGCCGATTGCGATCGTCTTTTGCCCGACTCGCAGCGCCTCGAATTTCGCCGTGCGTACGGGCCGAAGCTTGTCTCTGCTCTTCTCGACCTTGAGCACGGCGATGTCCTTGCTCGGGTCGCTCCCGACCACCCGCGCCTCGAGCTGGGTCTGATCGCCGAGAGTCACGAGAAAAGCGTTTCCTCCCTGCAGGACGTGGAAGTTGGTGACGATATGGCCCTGCCGGTCCCAGACGAATCCCGAGCCCGTTCCCTGCGGGATCGCCATTTCGTCCATGCCCGGGCTCTGGGTGATCGCGACGTTCGTCACGTACACGACCGACGCCGCGGCCTCCTTGAATACTTTGATCGTATTCTCCTCATCGGGCAGCAGACTGTAAGCCGCCGTCGATCCGGCGGCCAGCATGAGGACGACGGCGAGTAGTCGGATCATCATAGGGCGGATTTTATATAATTTCTCCTCGTGACGACTTCCGCTCCACGCTTCCAGCCCCAGCTCTCCGACCAGGATAAGCGCCCGACGCGCTGCCCGGCCTGCGGCTTTGACGGCCCCGAAGCCGTTGCTCCTTGCGTCGAAGCGGGCTTTGAGCTCCTCGTCTGCCCAGACTGCGGCTTCGGCCGCACCTGGCCGCCGGTTCCCGGTGAGGAAATCGGACAGTGGTATCCCGAGCAGTACTACGGCAAGGAAAACGTCCGATTCAACCCGCTCTTCGAGTACCTGATACGCTGGTTCCGTAAGCGCCGCGCCGCCGTTCTCTACAATCGCGTGCCCCGCGGTCCGGTTCTGGATGTCGGCTGCGGCCGCGGCATGATGCTCTCTTACATGCGCGAGCTCGGCTACGAGGCCCACGGCCTCGAACTCAGCGAAACCGCGGCCTACCATGCCCGCAGCGTCTTGAAGCTCGAAATATCGACCGGCGACTTTCTGACCTCCCCCCACGAAAAGAACCGTTATAACGCCGTCATCTTCTGCCACACGCTCGAGCACTTCTCCAACCCCGTCGCTGCGATCGCGCGCGCCTACGAGCTTCTCAAGCCCGGCGGCGTCCTCTGGATCGCCGTCCCCAACTACGGCAGCTGGCAAGCCCGCCTGTTCGGCCGCTTCTGGTTTCATGTAGACGCACCGCGCCACTACTTTCATTTCACGATCAAGTCGCTCGACGCGATCCTCCAACGCCATCGCTTCCGCGTGGTCCAGCTCGATCACTACAGCTTTGAGCAGAACCCGTACGGCCTCCTTCAATCCATCTTCAATTCCGCCGGCTTCCGCTTCAACCTTCTCTACTCGCTCCTGAAAAACTCCTCGGCACGCACCGACACCGCCCTGCGCTACCCGTTTCAAACCGCCGCCCATGTCCTCCTGCTCCCGTTCCTCGTCCCCTTCGTCCTGATCGCGACCGGCCTCGAAACCCTGTTCAAGTCGGGCGGGACCTTCGAGATGTACGCCTTTAAGGAATGATCAGCCGCGGGCGGTGCCTGGCCATCGTCGGATTCCTGTCCCTGCTCGTCCACGCGAAGGGTCTCACCGCGCCGCTCCTCGATTACCACTACCACCGCCAGGTCAACACCGCCTCGATCGCTCGCGGCTATTGGCGCAACGCGCGCCCGATTCAGGAGCCTCGCATCGACTGGGACGGCCCAACCGACCGTCTCGCCGCGACGGAGCTGCCGGTGTATATGTGGGCGTACGGCAAGCTGTGGCCGATCGCCGGCCTCGGCGAAAAATGGGGCCGCCTCATCTCCGTCGCCGCTTCCCTGCTCACCGCGCTTCTTCTCTTCTTGCTGTTTGAGAGAGAATTCGGCCGCGAGGCCGGCCTCTGGGGCGCGTCGATCTTCTCGCTCCTGCCCGTCGAGGTCTATTTCGGCCGCACCGTTCAGCCGGAGGCGACGGCTCTCCTCGCGCTGGTCGCCTCGCTCGTCCTATGGGACCGCGCTCTTCAAAACGGGCGCCCCTGGCTGCCGTGGGCGGGCGCCGTTTTCTGCGCCTTCATCGGAGTCGGTCTCAAGCTGCCCTACGCCCATCTCTTCATCCCGCTCGCAGGACTGACCTGGCGCAAACTGAGGCGGCGGGCCTTCACAGATTGGCGCATGTACGCCGCCGGCCTAATATCGATGAGCGGCGTGATCGCCTGGTATCTGCACGCACGCGGCGGCGTGTACGTCGTACCGACGCACGCGAATGAGTACACAAACCTCCTGTCCTATTCGCAGCTGCCCTACTTCATTCAGTTTCAAATCTTCTCGCGCTTCCCCGAGGTGGTCATGACCTATGGCGGCGTCGCGCTGTTCGCCGTCGGTGCGCGCCGGATATTATGGGAAAAGCGCGACGCATTCTGGATCTCCTGGCTCTCCGGCGTGGTCCTCCACCTCTTCGCGATGTCGGGCTACTCGCACTACCATGAATACACGGCTCTTCCGTTGGCACCCGTCGCGGCCGCTCTGATCGGCGTCGGCGTCGCGCGCCTGCGTTCGATTGCCGCCGCCGCGCCGGTCAAACGCCGCGCCCCCGCGTTCGCGGGCCTGGCATTCCTGCTCGTCTCGATACCGGCGCACTCGGCTCTACGCATTGGGCACTGGTACCGGCAAGGCTTCGAATACCTAGAGGGCGCCGGCAAGGCCGCCTCTGCGGTCAGCGCTCCGGACGACCTATTCCTGACCAACTGCCAGGCTTCCTCGGTCCTGCTGTACTACCTCGACAGGCGCGGTTGGTCGGGAGAGCTCGACCTGCAGCAGCTGAACATCGCCCACGAAATCGTCGATGAACATATCGCCAAAGGCGCGCGCTTCATCGCGTCGGAAAAACGCGGGCTGTTCGCCGATCCCGGCGGCGCGATGTGGAAGAGGTTTCGCGCCCGCGGCAAGCCGGTATGGGACGACGGCCGGCTTGTGATCTTTCCGCTCGGCCGCTGACGCTACGGAATCGTCAGCCGTCCATTGGCGATCCTCAGTCCGGACAGTTCGATGGTGAACGGCGTCTCGGGATTCGGATACAGCGGGATCGTGAGCTCCTTGATCTCCCGGAAAACCGAGAGAGGGATATTCAACCCCCCGAGCCGCGCGGTTAGGATTTCGATCTTAATCCGGCGCGGCCCGTCAAGCATCTGAACGCTCGCCTCGACCGCCACCGGCTTGCCGTTGTACGAACCGGCGATGCGCACGGTCTTGTCGAGCGTCACATCTTCGACGGCGAGCCCCGGCACGCGCATCGAGAGGAAGGTCCGCAGCTCCTCGGCGCCGACATCAAGCGAGTTGATGCGAAGGCGCTCCAGACGCTGCAGGCGGACATCGACCCAGTCGTCTTCGCGCCCCTTCTTCATGATCGGGATGAAGCCGACATTAAAGAGTTCGAGATTCGTCCCCTTGAGGACGAGCCCGCGAACGTCGAGCGACCCGATGTTGAGGCTCACCGTCTTGTACGCCGATTTTTCACCATCCCATGGGCCGAAATTCGCCTTGAGGTCCTGGATGACGACCTTGCCCGCGGTGTAGTGCTGATAGACGAGGAACTTGCCCTCATAAGGCTTCTTCAGGCTGCGGCGCTGACGGTAAAGGATCGCGTTGTTGGAGTCGGGAAGAGGCCAGCGCGCGATTTCTTCGTATGCCCTTGCGAACCAGCTCTTCGGATCGCGAATTTCTGCGGACGCCTCGGGCAATCCCGAAACGACGGAGCTCGGCCCGACCTTCGGATCCTTGAGGAGCACGAACTCCGAAAACTCGCAAAGACGGCGATTGACGCCGCGCATGCGGACATGGACGAGGCCCAAACGCCGCTGCGTCCAATGGAAGGTCGGCGCGTTGAAATAGGTGTCGTTGGAAACGAGCGTCACGTTGCTGATGGGCGACGCGGGGCTGCGCTCAGCTTCGACCTTGCGGAGGATTTCCTCGATTTTCCAGTCTTCCTTCGCCGCAGGGCGGTTCTCGAAATATTGGAGGGGATAGAAAGCCAGGTTTAACCTGACCGGGCCGACCCAGCCGCTGAAAAAATTGAGCATAGCGAGCAGCTGCAGGGCCGCGGCGCCCCACGTCAGGGCCTTGGGCCAGGTCGAAGAGAGCGCGATACCGATTGGAACGAGACCGGGAAGAACGAACCTCAACTGGCGGTTTGGCACGACCGTCCAGAAGATATAGCTGGTTACGAGCCAGGCAAGGAGAACCCAGCCTTGCTCGCGATGACGCTTGTACTGCGGGGAAATGAGGCTGATCGTCCCGAGCAGCCAGACGACGGGGCCGATGGAATTGGAGGCTTGCTGAAAATAGATCAGCCAGGCGCCCGTAGTCCACACCGAGATCGCAAAGTCTGAAGAAGCCTGCACGAGACGGGACGGGAGAAGCGCCATGTGGGCCGCATACCACGGAACGATGAGGGCGGCCGATAGTGCGGCGGCGAGGAGCATGATGAGGGCAGAGCGCTTGTCACGCAAGGAGAGGAGCGCGACCCAGTAGGCCGGGAACATGTAGCTGAAAAAGGACCACTTATGAAGCATGCCCACGGCGTGCAAAACGCCGAACGCCAAGGCCGGCAGCCAGCGCGTAAACTCATCCGAGGCCAGCAACGCCCAATAAGCCGCGGCGGCGAGCGCCACCACCGGCAGGTCCACGAGTTGCGTCGTCAGCAGGTCCTGTATCGCGGGCGAGGCCGTGAAGAGGATGACGCCGGCAAGCGCGGTCTCGTCGGGACGGAAGCGCCAGGCGATGCCGAAGATCGAGATCGCGAGGAGCGACAGGTAGAACCAGTTGACCCAGAGCGCCGCGCGGGCCGGATCGGCCGAATCGTAGGCGCGCGTGAGGATGAGATGATAGGCGGGCGGGAAAGGCGGCATCCCCGGCTTCGGCGGTAGATACCAGGCGTCGGAGAGCCGCCCTTCCTTGATCGCGTCACGGTAATCGAGGGCGATTTCCATGTGAATGGACTGATCCCAGGATGGCGGACGGGTATCCGTACGAACATAGGAACGAAGGAGCAGGGCTTCGCAGGCTAGGAAGGCCACGAGTCCGAGCAGGCTGAAGACAAGGGCTTTGCGGTTCGAGGACTGGGTCGGTAGAACGTATAGATTCGCGGCCATAGGGAGCGCGCCCATCATAATAAATTTAACACCCTCCCCGTGACGGTGTCAGGCCTGACACCTTGTAGTTTGATTTTTGTAGAATCCGGCCTCATGCGAGCGGTCATCCTCATCGGAGGCATGGGCACCCGGCTGCGTCCCTTTACCTTGGAGATGCCCAAGCCGCTTTTGCCCGTCCTGAACCGGCCTTTCCTTGAGTACCAGTTCCAGGTCCTGAACCGTCACGGGGTCCGGGATGTGGTGCTGTGCACGTCCTATCGCGCGGAGACCTTCCACCGGGCCTTCGGAACCGGGCGACGGCTGGGACTGAAGATCTCCTATGTGCGCGAGCGCATTCCCCTCGGCACGGGCGGCGCGATCAAGCACGCCGAATCGCTTTTAAGCGGAACAACGCTCGTCCTCAACGGCGACGTGCTCAATGCTTTCGACCTCGGCGCGTTCCTGAAATTCCACCGCGCCCGACGCGCGGAAATTTCAATCGCGCTCACCCGCGTGAAGGATCCGACGCTGTATGGCCTTGTGCTCACAGACGAGAAGGGAATGGTGCGCCGCTTCCTCGAGAAGCCGTCATGGGACGAAGTCACGACCAACTCGATCAACGCCGGGGCCTATCTGTTCGAGCCGTCAGTATTGGATCATCTTCCGAAAGGCAAGCCGTACTCGCTCGAGCGCGGCCTTTTCCCCGAGCGTCTGGCGGCCGGGGCGCGCATCGCCGGTTATGTAGCGCCGGGGTATTGGATTGATATCGGATCGGTCGAGGCGTATCTGCAGGTACACCTGGATCTGCTTCAGGGCCGCGCCCCGTTTAAGCCCGGGCCCCGCGCCCGCCCGTTCAAAACCGCCGACGGCGCGCGCGTGACGGCCGGCGCCGGAACCACGGCCGCTCCTTTCGCGCGGTTCTCCGGCTCGGTCAGCCTGGGTGCTTCGGTCCGCATCGGCCGCGGAGCCCAACTCACGGATTGCGTCGTGCTGGACGGCGCCGTGATCGGCGACGGCGCGCGCCTCGAACGCTGCATAGTCGGGCCGGGAGCGCGCATCGGCACCCACGCGGTGCTTGGACCCGGAACGGCCCTCGCGGGCGGCTCCTCGGTCGGGGACTACAGCCAGTTATGAAATTCGGCATCGTTGAGCGCATCCATAAACCCTGGGGACACGAGATGATCTTCGCGCGCGCCAAGAAGTACGTGGGCAAGATACTCGTCATTGAGAAGGGCCGCCGCCTGAGCCTTCAATTTCATCGGCACAAGCACGAGAGTCTGGTGGTGCTGAGGGGCAAACTCGGCCTGCGCCTGGGAAAAAATACGCGCCTCGTCGGGCCCGGAACGGCATTCACGATTCCGCCGAAGACGGTTCACCGCTTTGAAGCGCCGAAAGGACGCGTGACCCTCATCGAGGTCTCCACGCCAGAACTCTGGGACGTGGTGCGTCTGCAGGACGATTACGGACGGAGGGGCAAGTAAAATGGTGGACCCGATCAAATTCGGAACCGACGGCTGGCGCGGGCTGATCGCTCGCGATTTCACCTTCCAGAACTGCCGCCGCGTCGCCCAGGCGATCGCCGACTACGTTAAAGAAGAACAGATCAAGAATAAGAAAGGGCCTCTCTCCGGCCCGATGGTCGTCGGCTACGACAAGCGCTTCCAATCCGACGCCTTCGCGCGGGAGATCGCCAAGGTTCTCGAGGCCAACTTGATGCGTCCGATCCTCATGGCGGAGGCCCTGCCCACGCCCGCCGTCAGCTACATGACGAAAAAACTCGGCGGCGTCGGCGTCATGGTGACCGCGAGCCACAACCCGCCGTCGTACAACGGCGTCAAAATCAAGATCGACGGCCGCGCGGCGCTCGAGCCCGTGACGAAGGGTATCGAGACCTGGGTTGACCGCACCGCGCCGACGCGGGCGGCCGAGATCAAGGTCAAGTCCTACCGCGACATCTACGTGCAGTACCTGAAGACGCGCGTGGATCTCTCCAAAATCAAGTCGAGGCACAAGAAGCCGCTCGTCATCGACTACATGCACGGCTCCGGAGCCGGCCTCATGGCGGATGTGCTCAACAAAAAAAATCTGATCGAGATCCGCTCCAAGCACGATCCCCTGTTCGGCGGCGTGCACCCGGAACCCATCGAACAATATTTGGCGGCTTTGTCGGAGGCGGTGAAACGCAACAAGGCGTCCGTGGGTTTGGCGCTCGACGGCGACGCCGACCGCTTCGGCCTCGTGGATGAGAACGGCAGATACCTGACGCCCTGCCAGGTTTTCCCGATGATCGTGCTTTATCTGATCGAGAAGAAGAAGTTCAAGGGCAAGATCGTGCAGTCAGTCTCGCTGGGCTACCTCGCCGAACGCATCGCCAAAGAAAAGAACATTCCCTTCGAGCAGCTCCCGGTCGGATTCAAACATGTGGCCGAGCGCCTCGCCATGGGCGAGGCCGACATCGCCGGGGAGGAGTCCGGCGGCTACGCCTGGACCGGCAAGGGCGCCATCGCCGAGCGCGACGGCATGCTCACCGCGCTGCTGCTGCTCGAGATGATGGCCGTCACCGGGAAGACGCCTTCCCAGCTTTGGAAGGAAGTCGAAATCCGCTTCGGCGCTTCGCATTATAAGCGCATCGACTACCGCATCCACAAAGCCGTCGTGGACAAAGCCGTCTGGACGCAGAAGCTCATCAAGAAACTTCCCAAGAAGCTGCTCGGCACCGCCATCAAGGAACTCATCTCGATCGACGGCCTTAAGATCGTCCTCGAGGACGGCCACTGGCTCCTCATGCGCCCGTCGGGCACCGAGCCACTCATGCGCGTTTACGCCGAAAGCGACAAGGCCGAGCGCACGCAGGGCCTGCTCGACATGGCGAAGAAGTGGGTCGCGCCCAACCTCAACGCCTGAGATGAACGGAGAACCACAAAGACACAAAGACACAAAGAACGGCAAAAGGGTAACGGCAACGCTATGCCGTTACCATTCGCTCCGTTCTTTGTGTCTTTGTGTCTTTGTGGTTATGCTTTAGCATGTTTCCCAAGAAAGCGATGCTCCTGGCGGCGGGCGCGGGCACGCGCCTGCGCCCGCTCACCTACGAGACGCCCAAGCCGATGGTACCGGTCGTCAACCGGCCCGTGATCCATCACGTCCTCGACAATCTTCTCAAGCACGGCGTCGAGGAGGTGATAATCAACCTGCACATGCACCCGGAGCAGGTTCGCGGCTATTGCGGCGACGGCTCGCGCTGGAGCCTCAAGATCCACTACTCGTATGAGCCCAAGCTGATGGGCACGGCGGGCGCCGTCAAGAAGGCCGAGCGCTTCTTCAAGGGTGGGCCGTTCTTCGTCATGTCGGGCGACGGTCTCTCCGACATTGACCTCGGCGCGATGTGGCGGTTCCACCGCAAGCGCGGCTCAACGGCCACGATGGCGACTAAGCGTGTCGACGCGCGCTTCGAGTACGGCGTGACCTTGACCGACGGCAGCCAGAAAATAAAAGGCTTTCTGGAGAAGCCTTCATGGGGCGACGTGTTCTCGAATAAAGTCAACACCGGCATTTACCTTTTCGAACCTGAGATACTCAAGCTCATGCCGAGAGGTCGGGTCTACGATTTCGGCCACGACCTGTGGCCCAAATTGCTCAAGCTCAAGAAGCCGATCTACGCGTACGAGACCGACGCCTACTGGTGCGACGTCGGAAACTTGGTCGAGTACCGCCGCTGTCAAGCCGACTGCCTCGACCGCAAGGCCAAGATCAACATCCCAGGCGTCGAGATCCGCAAAGGCGTCTGGGTGCAGGAAGGAACCGTCGTCGACCCCAAGGCGAAGCTCACAGCGCCCGTCGTCATCGGCAAGGGCTGCCGCATCGCCGCCGGCGCGAAGATCGGGCCGAGCACCGTCATCGGCGACCGCGCGCAGATCGGCCGCGGCGCGAACCTCACGCAGTGCATACTCTTCGACAACGTCACCGTCGGAGAGAACGTGAACCTGACCAACTGCATCATCGGACCGGATGGTCACGTCCGCGAGAACATCTCCGTCTACGAGGCGGCGGTACTCAACATTCGATCTTGAAGGCGCTCTCCATTCGCCCCTAAGATGCGCCTCGCGACACTCCTCGCGCTGGCCGGGCTCGCCGCCTGCTCAAAGCCCCTGCCTCCCGGTGTCGAGCGCCTGACCGACGCCTCGGTCGCGCAGGCGTTTTGCTGGAGCCCGCCGTCTCGGCGCCTTGCGTTCGTCGAGGGCCGTTTTCCAGATCGCACCTATCTTGTCGTATTGGATCCGGCCTCGGGCTCCCGCATGAAACGGCGGCTCAAAGGCTTCGTGCTGGGCGGCGCGTCCGCGTTGTCGCGCGATGGCCGCCGCGTTCTGCTCGACGCCGGAAAAATCAGCCCCCAGGCCGCCTCGCGATCCGAGCCGGCCGAACGCGTCATCCTCATCGTGGACGCGGACAGCGGCCGGCTCATCTCCGAGAACCCGGTCGGCGTCGCCGGCGTCGCGGCGCTCGGCCACCCCGCCTGGTCGCCGGACCCCGTCGCCGTCTGGAACACCAAGGCGGGCATTACTTGGAAGGCATTTGGTCCGAATAATATTGGGGGCGTCCTCAAAGGACCGGCCGCGTGGCGGGCGCTACTGCTCGATGAGCCCTATCTGATCGTCGCCGAAAAACAGACCGAGCGGCCGCGCATGGCGGTGTACGACCTGCGCGACGGCAGCCAGACGGCCGAATGGCGCGTAGCGCTCACCGGAACGCCGCTGGCGCGACGGCCGGATGGGACGGCGCTGTCGGCGCGCTGGATGTCGGAAACCGGGCGCTTCGTCCTCGAAGCCGGCGATCCCAAAACGGGCCGGAGAATCCCGTTGCTCGAAGCCGAGGGGGAGATCGAGAGCGCCGTCGAGACGGAGCGCGCCCTGTACGCCGTCGCCAAAGATCCGACGCGGCGAAACGACACCGGCAAGGATTTTCTCGCTCCGCGGATACTGCTCGTCGTGGAAAGCGGCGGCCAACGCTGGAGCGTTCCCTGGACCTCGCATCGCGGCGCGCTGCTCGGCGTGGACCCCAAGGGCGGACGCCTGCTGTTCGCCGTGACCGACCGCGACAAACCGGCCGCCTGGGCGATCAGCCCGACGCGCGCCGCGCTCACCGCCGCCGGGCCGGCCATCGACGGGAAAACACCGTAGCCGTCAAGGAAATATCTGCTCGTCGACGCTGTTAAGCTCCTCGCGTGTCAGGACGCGGTGTTTCTTAGGGACTTCCGCAGGAGGAGCGATCGCCGCGAGCTCTGCGGGCGCCGCAGAAACCGCGGAAGCCGCTGAACGCGTTTCCGGCAGGGACGCCGGCGCGTTGGAGGCGTCACCGTAGCGTTCGAGGATCATCGTGATGCTCGGACTGGTCTTGAACTCCTTGCCCCCGACTATCGTTATCCCCGAGCTCCGGATCTCGGTCTTCACCATCTGACCGAGCTTCGACGAGAACCAGGATCGCGTTGTGCCTTCGCTCGTCGACTCGCTCCCATACTTCCCCCCGACGGTCATTTTGGTCTTGGTTTCGGATTCAATGACCCAGCACTCGAAAGTGCCCGCGGGGACCGTCACGGTCTCTTTGCTCGCGACTTTGCTGCGCAAGCTCATCGTGAGGGTCGAGTCGGTGTTGGTGTCGCTGGGATACTGCCCCGTCAGAACCATGCTGGTATGAGACTCGCCCACGGACTGGGCTTCCCACTGCGCGCCGATTTTCCATTCGTTCGGCAAGCTCAGCATGGGCGGCTTATAGATCGTGCGGGCTTCCGTCTTGGCGTGAGTGTCCTCGCCGCTTTGAAATTCGCCCGCGGACGTGTTCCCCACCATGGAAATCCCGCTCTCGGAGGCGGCGTAGTAAATCTTCGTGACGAATCGCCCCCCTTTCATGGGGACTTCGGTCGCGTAATAGAACGCGGGCTCGCCGTTGAAGTCCTCGAAGCCCCCGACCTTCTGCGTGCTGAGCGTGGGCTCGGCGGTACCCATGTCGGTCTTGTATTCCCACCACCGGCCCGGTTGGAAGGACAGAACCCCGGTTTTCGGCGAGGGCTTGGCGGGAGCCTGGGCCCAGCCGGACGAACCGGCGAGCAGCATGAGCAGCGAGAAGATCATCATGGCCCTATTGTAGGAATATTTGCGCCGCGAGATTTACCGCTAAAATACGCCAACCCGAAAACGCGACGGTCCCCGTCGTAAAATGAGTATAATCCCGCAACAGCCGTCGGCGGTCACCGCCCACAGCACGGCCCGGAGGACTCAAGACTATGCAGCGCAAAGGTAAGTTCTTTTTCAATTCCGAGTCGGTGACTGAAGGCCATCCCGACAAGGTTTGCGACCAGATTTCCGACGCCGTTTTGGACGCCGTCCTCACTGACGATCCCATCGGCCGCGTCGCCTGTGAGACCTTTGTCGCCCGCGGCCTCGTGATCGTCGGCGGCGAGATCACCACCAAGACCTACATCGACGTGGACAAGCTCGTGCGCGAAGTGATCAAGGACATCGGCTACACCCGCCCCGAATACGCCTTCGACTCCGCCTCCTGCGCCATTCTCAGCGCCATCGGCCGCCAGTCCCCCGACATCGCCCAGGGTGTCGACACGGGCGGCGCCGGCGACCAGGGCATCATGTTCGGCTACGCCTGCCGCGAAACCGACGAGCTCATGCCGCTGCCGATCATGCTTGCCCACAAGCTGACCAAGAAGCTCGCCGACGTGCGCCGTTCCGGCCAACTCTCCTACCTCGGCCCCGACGGCAAGTCGCAGGTCTCCGTGGAATATCGGGATGGCCGCCCCGTCCGTGTGGACACCGTCGTGCTCTCGACCCAGCACGGGCCCGAGATCCTCGACAAGTCCGGCGACCAGATCACCGAGAAGGCGCGTAAGGAGATCATCGACGTCATCATCCGCCCCGTTTTGGGCAAGCGCCTGATCGACGACAAGACCCGCTTCCTGGTCAACCCGACCGGCAAGTTCGTCGTCGGCGGCCCCGCCTCCGACACCGGCCTCACCGGGCGCAAGATCATCGTCGACACCTACGGCGGCCGCGCCCCGCACGGCGGCGGCGCTTTCTCCGGCAAGGATCCGACGAAGGTCGACCGCTCGGCCTGCTACATGGCGCGCTACATCGCCAAGAACGTGGTGGCCGCCGGCCTCGCTTCGGAGTGCACGGTCCAGCTCGCCTACGCCATCGGCGTCGCCGAACCCGTCGGCGTCTACTTCGACACGCACGGCACCGGTTCCGCCGATGAGACGCGCATCGAGGCCGCGGTGCGCAAATTGTTTCCCATGACGCCGAAAGGAATTATCGACACCCTCAAGCTGCGCCGCCCGATCTACCGCCAAACCGCCGCCTACGGCCACTTCGGCCGCACGGAGAAGGGGTTCGAGTGGGAGAAGACGGACAAGGCGGACGCTTTGCGCGAGGAAGTGCTCGGCAAGGGCGCGAAGGCGAAGAAAGCGTTCGCCGTCGCGTAAGTGAACAAAACCATCGCGACCGCCGTCGAGGCGGCCTCGCGCGTCAAAGACGGATCAACGATACTTCTCGGCGGCTTCGGGGTGTGCGGCGTGCCCGAGAACCTGATCGCAGCGCTGCGCGACTCCGGCGCCAAGAACCTCACGCTCGTCTCCAACAACGCCGGGCTCGACGATTTTGGAATAGGCACTATGCTCAAAAACGGCCAGGTCCGCAAGATGATCATGTCCTACGGCGGCGAGTGCAAGGCCTTCGAGGAGATGACGCTGACCAAACAGATCGAAGTCGAGTGGAACCCGCAGGGGACCTTGGCCGAGCGCCTGCGCGCCGGCGGCGCCGGCATCGGCGGCTTCTTCACCCCGACCGGCTACGGCACGCCCGTCGCCGAGGGGAAAGAAACGCGCCTCATCGACGGGCGCTGGATGGTGTTCGAGAAGCCGCTTAAGGGCGACTTCGCCTTCATCAAGGCCTGGAAGGGCGACGTGCTCGGCAACCTCGAGTACCGCAAGACCGCACGTAATTTCAACCAGGTCATGGCGACCGCCGCGAACCATGTCGTCGCGGAAGTCGAGCAGCTCGTTGAGGTCGGTGGGCTGCATCCCGAGCACATCCACACGCCCGGCATCTACGTCGACGCCATCCTCAAGGGCGCGTCATACAAGAAGCCGATCGAGAAACTCACCGTGAGGAAGGCCGCCGCCCATGTCTGAGCCAAAAGACTCGCGCGTCGTCATCGCCCGTCAAGCCGCCACCTTGCTCAAAGACGGCTCTTACGTCAACCTCGGCATCGGAATTCCGACTTTAATCCCCAACTTCCTGCCCAAGGGCGTCGAAGTTACCCTCCACACTGAAAACGGCATGCTCGGCTACGGCCCCTACCCGCACGAGGGCGAGCAGGACCCCGACCTCATCAACGCCGGCAAGGAAACCGTCACCGAGCTTCCCGGCTGCTCGTACTTCGGCTCCCACGACTCCTTCGCGATCGTGCGCGGCGGGCACCTCGACGCGACCGTACTCGGCGCCATGGAGGTCGCCGCCAACGGCGACCTCGCCAACTGGATGATCCCGGGCAAGAAGGTCAAGGGAATGGGCGGCGCCATGGACATGGTCGCGGGGGCCAAGCGCGTCATCGTCGCGATGGAGCACGCAACCAAGGACGGCAAGCCCAAGATTCTGCCGAACTGCACCTTGCCGCTCACCGGCAAGGGCGTCGTCTCCACGATCGTGACCGAGCTCGCGACCTTCGACCTCACGAAAGACGGCCTGGTCATGACGGCAATGTCTCCCGACACCACCATCGATGCCGTGAAGGCGCTGACGGGCGTCCCCTTTACCGCCGCCGCCAAAGTCGCGACCTACGCCCGCTAAAGGAACATTTTGACCTCACTCGGGTCACAACAGCCGGTGTCGGAACAGGACTTCCTGGAAAAGCACTCGGAGCTGGTTTTCAATCTCGCTCTGCGCTTGACCGGAAACCGCTCCGACGCCGAAGACCTCGCCCAGGACGCTTTGATCCGGGCCTTGAAGGCCCTGCCGAAATTCCGGGGCGACAGCCAGCTGTCAACGTGGGCGTACCGGATCACGGTCAACGCCTGGAAGAACCGGGTCCGGGCCGAGAAGAGCCGGGGCTTTTGGAAAACAATTTCGTTCGGGGTCTTAGGAGACGCGAATCGTTCTGACGAAGGCTCGGATTTCGAGCCGGCCGGAAAGGACGCTCCACTCGATACGCAGCTTGAAAAGGAGGGAACGGTCGCCGTGGTGCAAAAAGCATTGCTTCAGCTTGACGCGGACGACCGGGCCATCGTCGTCCTGCGCGAGATCGAGGAGCGCTCCTACGGCGAGATCGGCGAGGTGTTGGGCCTCGCCGAGGGCACCGTCAAGTCGCGCCTGTTCCGCGCCCGCGCCAAGCTCAAAACTTTGCTCGAAAAGGTATCCGCATGAACGACGCCATCCGCGAAAGACTGTCCGCCTACCTCGACGGCGCGCTTCCCGACGCCGAGCGCCGGGCCGTCGAGCTGGAGATTTCACGCTCCGAGGAAATGAGACTCGAACTTGAGGCCCTGCGCGCCGTCTCGAGCGCGGTGAAGGCCCTGCCCAAAGAAAAGCTGCCCGCCGGCTTCATGGCGCGGCTCGAAGCCCGCCGCGCCCGCGAGGACGCGAAGCCCGCCCGCGACTATTTCATACTACCCCCCGCCTACCGCCCGCTCGCGTTCGCGCTGTCGACCGCGGTGGTCGCACTCGTCGTCTGGGACAGGACGGTGCCGCATCCGGATATCGTCTCCCCGCACGTCGGCTGGGACAGCGAGCGGGTCGCGGTGAAATCCGCCGCCGAGGCGCCCGCCTCGATCGACGTCAGCGGCAAGCTCTCCGCCCTGAGCGCGCGCAGCCAGTCGGCCGGCGGCGCCGGCGCGGGCGACGCTTTCGACGCGAAGAAGGAGGACGCCGCCAAGCCCCCCGCCCCTTCCTCGACTTTCGGCAAGCACATCAGCGCTCCCGGACAGCCGCTCGGGGTCCGGGAAGCCGATGGCTTCGGGGCGCTCGCCGGCGGCAAGGGCTTCGCCGCTCCTTCCGCGGCGGCCGCCGACGCGCTCGAATCCGATGAGAACAAGAACAACTCGTTTCGCGCGCGCAACGAGGAGGAGCGCTCCGCCATCAACGAGCGCCTCTACAAGGGCTTCGAAGAAGAAAAGAAGCGCATGGGCATCGCCAAGGTCATGGACAAGGACGCGGAGGAGCAGAACCTGCCTTCCGGCGGGCGCGAGCTCATGGCCCTTCAGTCCTCGCCCGAGGCCCCGCGTCTTGACCGCGGCGCGTCCGTGGGCGCCGTGCGCGGCGCCGCCAGGGCCAAGCGCTCGGCGCCGGTCGTTAAAGCCATCGTTCTGAAAAGCGCCGAGGCGCTGCGGGCCGCCTGGACCGCCGCCGGCCTGCCGGGCGAGCCCCCGGCGGTCAAATTCCCCGAGCAGATGGCGCTTTTCCTCACCGGACCCTCGGGCTGCGGCATCTCGGACGTCCAGAACCGCAAGAAGTTAATCGTGGTCCTTTATAAGGACGCGGGCTTCGACGATCCTTCCGCGCGCGTGCGCGCCGTGACTTTCTCCCCCAAACCGGTCGTCGTCAAGCTCGCGCAATAACGGGAACCTTTTCGCGGGTCCGGGGTCATACTCCTCGTTACGGAGGAGCTCACATGAAACGCACTATCTTGCCGGTCCTGCTCGTTCTCGGTCTCGCCGTTCCCGCGCCCGCTCAGCAGTTGCTCGCCTGGCCCGCCGGAGTCGCAAACGCCGCCTTGCGCGCCTTCCTTCCCGGGATGCCCATGCCGCATCCTTTCCTGCCCGGCCCCGGTCCGCGGCCTCTGCCGATGCCGATTCCAGGCCCCCGTCCGGCCCCGGTCCTTCCCCCCGAGGCCTCGCCGGTGACCATGACCGGGTTCCGCATTGACGGAACGATCACTGACCAAGTTGCGGAACTTTCCTATCATATCGTCTTCCGCAACCCCACCGACCGGCGCCTGGAGGGAGTGCTGATGGTGCCGCTGCCGGCCGACGCCTCGCTGTCGGGCTTCTCGATGATCATCGCCGGCAAGGAGACCAAGGGAGAATTGCTCGAGGCGACGCAAGCCGCCTCCATTTATCAGAGCATCGTCAGCCGCGCGATCGACCCTGGGCTGCTCGAGCTCATCGGCGAGCGCATGTTCCGCGCCAAGGTGTTCCCCATCGAGCCCCGCGGCGAGATCGTGGCGACGCTTAAAATGACGCAGACCTTGGCCAAGAGCGGGGGACTCGTCTCTTTGTCCGTGCCGATGCGCTCGGCTCGCTTTACACAGGGCGAGGGCGGCCGCGCCTCGGCGCGCATCGAGCTCAAGACGACGCGCCCGCTGCGCACGATTATTTCGTCCAACGCCGATACCCGCATCGTCCGCGAGGGCGATCACGGCGCTTTGGTCACCTACGAAGAAGGCTCCGCGGGTCCGCAGGACCTGGCGCTCACCTTCTCGATGCGCGAGGATCCGCTCGGCGCGGGCGTGCTCGCCTACCGCGAAAGCGGCGAGGACGGCACCTTCCTGCTGACCTTGTCGCCGAAGATCGAGGTCGAGGGCAAAGCCGCGCCGAAGGCCGTCGTGTTCGTCGTGGACCGCTCGGGCTCGATGACGGAGGGCGGCAAGATGGACCAGGCCAAGAAGGCGCTGATGTGGTGCGTGGACCGCCTCAACCCGCAGGACCGTTTCGGAGTCGTGGACTTCGCGACCGACTGGAACGCGCTCGAGGAAGGGCGGCTGCTCGCCGCGACGCCGGAGAACAAGACCCGCGCCAAGCGCTACATCGAGCGCATCGAGGCGGCCGGCGGCACGAACATCGAGGCGGGCTTAGACCAAGGCCTCAAGCTCCTCAATACGGCCGGCGGAATCACGCCGATGCTGTTCTTCCTGACCGACGGCGTGCCCACGATCGGCCAAACCGATCCCGGCGCGTTGCTGCGCAAGGCCGCTGCGGACAACGCGTCCCTGCGCGCCCGCGTCTTCTCCTTCGGCGTGGGTTCGGATGTGAATACATTACTTCTTGATAAACTGGCCGAAGCCGGTCACGGGGCTCGTGATTATGTGGCCCCCAACGAAGACATTGAAGCCAAGGTCTCCTCTCTGTATCAAAAGGTGTCTCGCCCCGCACTGACCGACGTGAAGGTCGAGTGGAACGGCGTCGAGGTGGACCAAGTCTATCCTCGTCCGGTCCCCGATCTTTTTCACGGCGGCGAACTGGCGCTGTACGGCCGCTTCCGCGCCGGCGGCAAGGGAACCGTCGTCGTGACGGGCAAGGCCAACGGCAAGCCCGCGCGCTTCGAATTTCCGGTCGAGCTCCCGAACGAGACCTCGCGTCACGCCTTCCTGCCGCGCCTCTGGGCCGCGCAGAAAATCGGCCATGAGCTCGACTTGATCCGCCTCTCCGGCCGCCCGGCGGACCCTGAGGTCGTCTCGTCCATCGTGCGCCTCGCCAAGAAGCACGGGATCGTGACGCCGTACACCTCCTTCCTCGTCACGGAAGAAGGCGCCGACCTCGGCCGGGTTCAGAATGAGGCGCGCCGCCGCTTCGACGCGCTGTCATCGAACGCGGCGCGCAGCGGCTTCTCGGGCGGAGCGGGCGCGGCGGCCGAGGCGCAGGCCGACTCGATGATCTTCGGCAGGATGAGCGGCCGATCGTCGTCGGTCGCGGCCTTGCGCGGGGCGAAGGGGTTCGACGCCGCTCCGGCATCGGCGCCCTCGGCGATGCTGGCCGATCTCGAGAAGAAGGCCCGCGACGAGAACAAGGACAAGGGTTTCGCCTCGGTCGAGACGCGCACGATCGGCGGCAAGACCTTCTACGACCGCGGCGGAAGATGGGTGGACGCCGACGCCGAGGCGCCCGAAGCCTCGTCACTGCGCACGGTCAAGGTGGAGGCGCGAAGCGCGGCCTACTTCGACCTGCTGTCCAAGGACCCCGGGCTCGCGCGCTACTTCGCGCTCAGCTCCGAGGTGACGGTGCTGCACCGCGGGCTCATCTACAAGGTCAGCGCGAAGTAAGCTTTATCGTCAACGGGGGGAGGTCGCGGGTCGTTGTGCGGGCATCGAGCGTCACATCGCCGCGATGACCGGAGACCCGAATCTCCCCTCGCGGCGTTATGAAAGCGAAGGCGAGGTAGTAGCGGCCCGCGGTCAGGCCGCCGAACGAGAATCGGCCCTTGGCGCCGGGCTCCGTGGACGCGACGAGAGAGGCGGCGTCGAGAAGATAGGGCGCGCTCGGATCGGTTTTTCGGTAAAGCGCGATTCTTAGGGGCACGACTCCGTTAAGCTTTCCCGCGATGCGTCCCGGTTTGAGCGCCCCCCCGCCCGTCAGATCAAGCAATCCCGCCGGAATGCCGCGCGGGGCTTCAGCCCCGCGTCTGACCCATATCGCGGCCTGCGCCGCATCGCCGAGATGCGCGTAGGCCAAAGCGATTCGCGACGCCCCCATGGCGCCGATCCGGTGCGCCGTCTCGTCGGCGAGCGCGCCGAGGGCGCCGAGCGCCTCGGGCGAAGGCGGAGCCGCGGACAGGTGCTCGAGCAGAAGCGTTCGCGCGAGCCCATCGTTCTGCTTCACACCGAGCATCAAGGCGCTGCGCAGTCCCGCCGGATCCATAAGCTTGGCGCGGAGTTCGTACAGCGCGCGAAGAGATTCCAATCTTTTAACGCCGGATAGCTGCAGCCGCGGCTCTGCCGCGATCGGGAGCTCGTAGACGGCCTGGCCCGGCCGGCCCTCCTCCTCCATCAGAACGACGAATAGACGGCGCTCGTCCACGGATGCGGGTGACGCGCTCCAGGCGCCGTATACGGCGAATGCCAGGAAGGCCGCGAGCGCATTCGCCGCCGCCCACGGAAGCAAAGTTCTTCGCGCGGACGGACGCGGCGCCAGACACGCAAGAGCGGACCGCATGGCGAGGAACACAAGCACCGAACTAACGAGGAGATTCGCGAAAGGCTCGAGTACGTTCAGCGATCCAAATGGAAACCAGACTTTCTGCGAGACCTCGAACCATACGCCGAACGACCAGCGAAAGAGCGCGACGACCAGAGCGATGGCGAAGCCGCGAGAGAAAAAATCCCGAAGCGTCCATTTGCGGCCGCGCAACGCCGCGACAATCAAATAACCGAAGCGGCCGAGCGCGCCGATCAGCAGAAGCATTACGAGCCCGGTGAAGAGTCCTCGCAGAGCAGGCCGGGACAACGCTTCAAATCCAAGAACGAACATCCTCCAGCCGGTCCGCCGCGGTAATATGAAGTCGAGCGTGACGGGAAGCCGCGAGACGAAGAGCATGGCCGACAGCGCGGCCCCCGCGCCGAGCGCGGGCAGGAAGGTGCCTCGGGCGTCAGTTGCCGTCTTGGTCAACGGTGACGATCGGCTTCTTGGTGAATTTGGCCAGCGCCGGGGCCGCCTTCGCGGCGTCGCCGACGGCGACGATGGTCAACTCATCGGGGCGAATGAACACCTCCGCCGCGCGCTTGGCGCCGGCCGCGGTGACGGCCTGCACCCGGTCCACGTAAGAGTCGTACCAGTCGTCTGGAAGGTGGCGCAAGCGAAGCTTGAGCACCGCGTCGGCCACGCCGTCCTGGGTCTCGAGCGAGCGGGCGAAGCTTCCGGCGAGGTATGCCTTGGCCTGCCTGAGCTCATCGGCCGTCGCCTCCCCCGCGCGCAGCTTGTCGAGATGATCGAGGATCGCGGTGAGCGCTTGTTCCGCCACCTCGGTGCGCACGGGCGTGCGTATTTTAAACAGCGAGCCGGTCAGACGATGCTCGAGACGGCTGCCGATGCGATAGGTGTAGCCCTTGGTCTCGCGGATGTCGCGCACGAGACGGGAGGAGAAGGAGCCGCCCAGCACCTGGTTCGCGATCAGCAGGTCGAAGTACGCGGGATTATCCTCGCGAATGGCCGGGTTGCCCATGAAAAAGGAAACTTGGCTCGACTTCGGGCGGTCGAGCAGGTACACCGTGCGTTCGCCCTTGGCCGCCGCCACGGGCGGGGCGTCCTTGGCGGAGACGCCGCCCTGCCAGGTTCCGAAATGCTTCGCGACCATGGCTTCGGCGTTGGTCCGCGAGATGTCGCCCACGATCACGAGGAGCGCGCCGTTCGGCGTGAACAGACGCTTATACGCCGCGACCACGCGCGCGCGGCTGACGCGCTCGATCGAGGCGTCGGTCGGAGCGGTCACGGCGTACGGGTGCCCGGCGAATATTTTCTTGTAGAAGACCACGCCCGCCAGAAAATCGCTCTCGGCTCGGGAAGCGACGAGCTCTTCCTTCATGTTCGCCTTGCGCAAGGCGACCTCGGCCTCGGGGAATGACGGAGTGCGCGCGACTTCGGCGAGAAGCGACGCCATCGCATCGACCTTGTCCGCGAGGGACGACGCATGAATAACGATGGAATCCGGATCGGCGCCCGCGGAGAGAAAGCCGCCGAACAGTTCGGACGCCTCGGCGATTTCTTTCGATGTCTTCGCGGCCGTGCCGTCGGTCAGAAGCTCGGCCAATGCGTCGGCGAGACCCGCGTCCTCGGCGGCGATCGCGGATTCTCCACCCCGGAACGCCAAACGCGCGGTGACGAGCGGAACGCGCTTGTCTTCAACGAGCACAGCGACCATCCCATTCTTAAGTTTCCACTCGGAGCGAGGCGGAAGCTTGACCGCGCGCATCGGCCCGACCTCGGGAGGCTTCGACATGTCGACCGGCGCCGCGACGGCGAGCGTCGTAAAAAGAAGAAGAATCCAAGCGTTCATTTGGCCTCCCCGGGGGCGAGTTCGAACCAGGTCGCGGCCGCGGGCACGAGCCGGGCCGCGGCGGCGCGGCGAATCTGTTCGGGCGTAACGGCCATGAAGCGCGACAGCTCCCGATTCGCGGCCGCGGGATCGCCGTCGAGCAGCGCCGCATAGAGCAGGCGTTGGGCGCGGCCGAGGCGGGTCTCCTGCCCGCGAAGCCAATCCGAGCGGAACTTCGTCTTCACGCGCTCGAGCTCGGTGCTGGTCAGGCCGGACTTCCCGACCTTGGTGATCTCCGCCTCGAGCAAAGTCTTGAGCTCGGAGGAAAGGCGCTCTCGCTTATGAACGACGAAGCCGCCGAAAGCCCCCGGCGCCTTGTACTCCTCGCCGTCCGCGATGGGAAATCCGAGGCCGCCATCGAGAGAAACGGCGGCCTGAGACTCCTTGATGAGCTTCTGGTACAGCCGCGCGCTTTTCCCGGAGAACAGCGCTCTGCCCAGCAGAAGCAGCGCATAATAATCCTGCGTACCACGTTCGGGTCCGCCCTTCCAGGTGAAGCCGAGCGCCGGAAGCTTGGCGTGCGCGTCGGCGAGCTTGACCACGCGCTCGCCCGAAGGCGCGGCCTCGGTCACATCGGCGGCCTTGGGGCGGGGCTTGACCGGCATCGAGCCGAAGTAGTCTGAGACGAGCGACTTCGTCTCGTCCAAATTAATGTCGCCGACGATCGCCATGATGATGTTGTCGGGCGAATAGTAGGCCGCGAAGAAGTCGCGGACGTCCTTGAGCGACGCGGCGTCGAGATCCTCGAACGAGCCGATCGTCGGATGCGAATTCTGCCAGTTGGAGAACGTGTGGGAGGCCATGTCCACATAGAGCATCGCGCCGTAGGGCTCATTGTCGACGCGCATGCGCTTCTCTTCCTTCACGACCTCGATCTGGTTCTTGACGGACTCGTGCGCGACGCTGAGCGCGCCGACCCGGTCGGCATCGAGCCAGAGAGCGATCGGCAGGGCGTTGGAGGGCACTTCCTCGTAGTAGAAGGTGAAATCCTCGTGCGTGGACGCGTTGTTGTCGCCGCCGTAGGTCTCGAGCAGTTTGTCGAATCCGCCTTTCGGAACATGCTTGGAGCCCTCGAACATCATGTGCTCGAAAAGGTGGGCAAAGCCGGAGAGGCCCCGCGCCTCATGTCGTCCGCCGACATCGACGATCATCGTCACCGCGACGACGGGCACGGAGGCGTCCCGCGAGAGGATGACGCGCATGCCGTTGGCGAGAGTGAAGCTCGAGAAGTCGACGCGCGGAGCCGTTTCGGCGGCGACGGTCGGCACGGCGGCCAAAAAGGCCGCATATAAGAACGCTCTCATCCCTTCCTCCGTCCTTTGATGCGGATCGCGGTCGGCAGATCATCGGCGCTGGTTCGCTTCGTGGACCGCTTTTCCGTAATTGCCGGCCGCTCGGCCAGCGCGATCACGCGGGGGCTGTCCATGCCGTAGGCGGAACCGTCGAAGCCGCCCCAACTCTGCAGGTAGGCGAGGCCCACGCGCTCGAACTGCGCCTTGATTTCGGTCAGCGCGTACACGCGGATGCTGACGAACGACGGCGTGCGCTTGCCGTCGGCGTCCACGATGACGCGGCGGTTGTCGAGGCGCCCGCGTTCGAAATCATAGCTGATCTGATCGAGCACGACCGCGCCTCCGTCCTCCTCGCCCTGCTCCCAATAATTCGGCTCGAAATGACGCATGAGCCATTCCTTGTTGAGCATGTCGAGTAAAAGAAGTCCGCCTGGCTTCAAAGCCTTGCGCGCAGCCTCGAGACAGCGCAGATCATCACGCTCGTTCGTCCGCTGACCGAAGGCCCCGTCCAGGCTGACCACCGCGTCGATCTCGCTGCGATACGGGATCGCGGCCGTGTCCGCCTTCAAAAAGTGTATATTGAGCTTCTCGCCCTTGGCCCCTGCCCGCGCGGCCGCCAGGGCGCGCTCATCGGGGTCGAGCCCGACGACGCGGTGGCCGCGGCGAGCGAGCTCGATCGTGCGCCGCCCCGAGCCGCAGCCGAGATCAAGCACGCGCGAGCGGGGCTCCAAGCGCATGAAGCGCTCAACGCCGTCAATCTGCGTCTTGACCTGGGAGTGAGGGCGGCGCGGATCGTCTTCGAGATGCATGCGCCACCAAGACAGCGCCTCCTTCTTCATTGTCCTGATTCTATAAAGGAAGACCCCGCTCCGATATAGGACTTTAGGCCTAGACGCCCCTGAGCACTGGGACCCTCCCGACAGGGCCGTGCTCCGGCTATCCTTTTTGCATAAGGCGCTTTCCTCCTCCTACCCGGCGAAAGCCGGGATCCCGGAAGACGGCGCGACGCGGGGACAGGAAGTAACGCCCCCTCAACCGCGAATCGACGGTGGAAGTCCGCCTCTTTTCCCAGGGAGACGGACTTCTTCGTTTTTTGGTGGGGCGCGGTGTCATGCCTCCCAGTGTGCAGTATTTCTCAGCATTTGGAAGGCGATTATTCTATACTTACACGATGAAAGGCAGGCCGTGCCTCCGAATGGGCGACATGGCTTGCCTCTTGTATTTCCTGGGAAGCGGGGCTACATTTGAGGTGTATGGCTAGCATTCCAGATTCGGCGCCCGGCTCGTCTGGTCAGAAGATCGAATTCCCATTCCGAGATGTCAAAGCAACTCAAGTTGCCGCCCGTTTTGTCGAAAAAAATGGCGGCTATTTTGACCACTATTTGCTGGCAAAATGCCTCTATGCCCTTGACCGCAGGGGCCTTGAAAAATGCGGCCGCCCCGTGATCGGCGGCATCTACAAGAATCTGACGTTCGGGCCGGTCAATCAATCGGCTCTCGACATGATGCAGGAAGCTCGCGGCTTCTATTCCGACCATCTCAACCGCTCCGGCAATGAAGTGAAGCTGGTTTCCGATCCGGGGCATGAGCAGCTGTCGCGAGTTGAAATGAATCTCATCGATGAGATTTTTGCGGAATGGAGCAGTCTCAATTTCAATCAGGCGAAATTGAAAATACACGAACTCCCGGAGAGCAACGACAGTGAGTTCGTGAACCGGGTTTTGCCGGTTGCCGAGATCCTGAGGCACCTTGGAAAGTCGGCGGCAGAGGTTCAGGAAATCGCCGAGATTGCCGCCGCATCGCGGCAGATTCAATCGCTCAATCCCTGAGCGATGCCCTCTCCCGGAGACGTATTTAAGTCCGGAGCTTGGCCTTACCACAGGTGGGTTGTGCTGACTCAACCCGACGGGGACGGCAACCTCCTCGTCGTCAACCTCACCACGAAAAAATCTCCGTTCGACAATCAGGGCTGCATTCTTGAGAAAAAGCGTCGCCGTGTTCGAGCAGGCCGTGGCAAACGCGAAAGGGAACCACGGCTTCCTCGACCTCTTCTGGCCGGGCAAGCTGCTCGTCGAACAAAAATCGCGCGGGGCCGCGCTCGGCAAAGCCGAATCGCAAGCCTTCACGTACCTCCAAGACCTTGCCCGCGAGGGGCGGCATGACGAAATGCCGCGCTACATCGTCCTCTGCGATTTTGAGCGCTTCGCACTTTACGATCTAGAGCCCGCGGAGACGAAGGATTTGCCTTCGCTCAACGACGGCCGGCGCTACCGTCTCATCGAGTTCCCATTAACAGAGCTGCACCGGCATGTCCGCGAGTTCGCCTTCATGAAAGGCGAAAAGGCGGTCAAGCTTGATCCGAATGACCCGGCGAACTTTAAAGCGACCCAACTTCTCGCGGGCCTTCACGACGCCCTTGAATCCACCGGTTTTACCGGGCATGAACTTGAGCGCATGCTCGTCCGTATCCTGTTTTGCCTTTTCGCCGAAGACACCGGCATCTTTGATGCTCCCGGGGTGTTTTCATCGTTGGTTGCGCGCACGAAAGAAGATGGCTCGGACCTCGGCCCGCAACTGGCTCAACTTTTCCAGGTGCTAAACCAGCCGCCGGAACAGCGGCAGAAAAATCTCGATGAGGATTTGGCCGCGTTCCCCTACGTGAACGGCGGCCTCTTCGCGGAATCGCCGCCCATCGTCTCGTTCAACGCCGACCACCGCAAGGCCCTCCTTGCCTGCTGTCATTTCCATTGGGCGAAGATAAGTCCCGCCGTATTCGGCAGCCTGTTCCAGGGCGTCATGGACAAGAAAGAGCGGCGGCAGGCCGGCGCGCATTACACCTCCGAGCGAGACATCATGAAGCTGATCCGTTCGCTGTTCCTCGATGAGCTCCGCGCCGATCTGGACGCCGCGCTGGCCGACCGCTCGACCGGCCGCAGGAAGCGTCTTCAGGAATTCCAGAAAAAGCTCCGTACGCTCAAGTTTTTCGACCCGGCCTGCGGGTGCGGCAACTTTCTCATTCTCGCCTACCGCGAGGTCCGGCGACTTGAGGCCGAAGCGCTCATCGCGCTCAACACCAACGCGCAGGGCGCGGTTCAGGCCGAACTCGTGGACATCCGGCAGCTGGCCCAGGTGGATGTCGACCAGTTTTATGGGATCGAGATCGGCGAGTGGCCCGTCAGGATCGCAGAGGTGGGCCTGTGGCTGACCGACCACCAGTGCAACATGGAGCTTGCCGAGGCTCTCGGCAGGAGCTTCCGGCGCCTGCCGCTCAAAGCGGCACCGACGCTCAAGGTCGCCAATTCGCTTCAAACGGATTGGGGAACCGTCCTCACGCCCTCCGAGTGCAGCTATATCCTCGGCAACCCGCCGTTCGTGGGAAAACATTATCAAAGCGCTGAGCAGAAGGCTGACATGGCGCAGGTCTTCCACGACTTTAAGAACATCGGGGACCTCGATTATGTCACCGCATGGTTCTATCGGGCCGCTGAGTATATCCAGGGCAGCCGCATAAAAGTTGCCTTCGTCGCAACGAACTCAATTACGCAGGGGGAGCAGGTGCCGCTGATCTGGGGCCTGCTCTTCGATCGCTTTCAGATTAGAATCCATTTCGCGCACCGAACCTTCGCCTGGGAAAGCGAAGCTCGCGGCAAAGCGCATGTCCACGTCGTCATTATCGGCTTCGGCGCGTTCGATACCGCGAATAAACGGCTTTACGACCACGCGCCGCGCACGACCGCTCAAACATCCGAAGTCCTCACCGTAGTCACCGTCAGCAATATCAGCCCATATTTGACGCCTGGCTCGAACGTCTTTGTAAGAAAACGACAAAAACCGCTCGCGGATGTGCCGGAGATGCGCTGCGGCAATAAGCCTTCGGATGACGGGAATCTGATCTTGACCGACGCGGAGCGGCAGGAACTTCTGCGCGAGGAGCCCGGCGCGGAGAAATTCTTGCGGCGCTTCACCGGATCGGAAGAATTTATCAATGGGAATATGCGGTGGTGCCTATGGCTTGAGAACGCCGCTCCTGCCGAGCTTCGCGCCTTGCCGAAGGTAATGCACAGGGTTGAAAGGGTAAAGGAATTCCGCCAGAAAAGTTCCGCCGGCCCGACACGGAAAGCGGCCGGCTCGCCTACCCGCTTCTTCTACGTTTCGCAGCCATCGACCGAATATATTCTCATCCCGGAAGTATCTTCAGAGCGGCGGCAATATATTCCAATCGGTTTTATGTCCGCAAACGTTATTTCCTCGAATAAGAACTTCCTCATTGAGTCCGGCGGTCTTTTTCACTTCGGCGTACTGACGTCAATGATGCATATGTCATGGATGCGTCAGGTTGGCGGACGGCTGGAATCGCGATATCAGTACTCCGGCAGCATGGTCTATAACAACTTCCCCTGGCCCGAAGCTCCCGCGGATAAGCACCGCGCCGCCGTTGAAGAAAGAGCGCAGGAGGTGCTGTCTGCACGCAAGGAGTTTCCTGACAGCTCGCTGGCGGACCTCTACGACCCGCTCACGATGCCGCCTAAACTCGTTAAGGCCCACGCCGAACTCGACCGTGCCGTTGATCTATGCTACCGCCCGCAGGCATTCGAGAATGATCACCGGCGAATCGAATACCTTTTTGCCCTCTATGAAAAGCTCACGTCTCCCCTCCTCCCGCCGGCCGCCAAACAACCAAAACGCCTGAAAAAACGGCACCTATCAGCGTAGGCCCGGCGGCAAAGTGCGGTAGTCAAGTCCGGTTTTTTGGTACGATCGCCGTAATGGAATTCCGGCTCGGCGTAGTCCAAAATTCGCCGAAGTTCCTCAAAGCTCCGCAGAACCTCAAGGTGTGCTTCGAGTTGATGGACAAGCAGGACGCCGACCTCTGGGTCCTCCCGGAGTTCTTCGCCTCCGGGTATAACTTCAAGACCAAAAAGGAAGCCGCCAAGTGCGCCGAAACGGCGAATGGGCCGCTGATCACTTTGCTGCGCGCCTACGCCGCGCGCAACAACTGCGCCATCGTGGCGGGCTTCCCCGAGCGCGCCGGCGCGAAGCTCTATAACTCCGCGGTGCTGGCCGAGGGCGACAAGAGCCGGGTCTACCGCAAGACGCACCTCTTCGGCGGCGAAAAGAAGTTCTTCACGCCCGGCAACACGGGCTTCTGGACGGAAAAAATTAAAGGCGTGAATGTCGGCGTCATGGTCTGCTTCGACTGGTTCTTCCCTGAAGCCGCCCGGACCTTGGCCCTCAAAGGGGCGCAAGTCATCGCCCACCCCTCCAACCTCGTCCTCCCCTGGGCGCCGGAGGGCATGAAGATTCGCTCGCTCGAGAACCGGGTCTTCTCCGCGACGGCCAACCGTGTCGGCGTCGAGCGCGGCCTGCGCTACATCGGCCAGTCTCAGATGGTTTCCCCAAACGGCACCTTGCTCGTCCGCCTCGGGCCCGAGCAGCCGGCCGCCGCCGTCGTCACGATCGACGCCTGGACCGCCAAAAACAAGAAAGTGCATCCGGCCTGCGACCTGTTCCAAGGCCGCCGACCCCGCTTCTATGGCCGATAAAAAATCCGCCTCCGATCTGCCCTCCAAACCCGTCCGGGACTCCATTTCAGACGTGGCCGACCTCATGTTCCCCCCGGACTCGAACATGCACGGCACCGTGTTCGGCGGCAAGGTCCTCCAGATGGTGGACAAGGCCGCTTCGGTGTGCGCGATGCGCCATTCCGGCAAGCCGGTCGTGACCGTCGCCATGGAGCGCGTCGAGTTCCTGGTCCCCATCCGCGTGGGCACCTTCCTGATCGCCAACGCCCGGGTCAACCATACCGGGCGGACCTCCATGGAGATCGGCGTCGAGGTCTACGCCGAGGACATGCCCGGCGGCCGGCGAGTCCACACCAACTCCTGCCTCGTCACCATGGTCGCCGTGGACGCCGAACGCCGGCCTTCCTCCGTCCCAGGGCTCATACTTGAGACCCCGGAAGACAAGGAACGCTGGACTGCCGCCGAAGCCCGCCGCAAGGCACGGCTCAAGGGCTGAGATGCCGCGAGCTCGCACGGGTCTCAGCCTCCGCGAGTGCTTCCGTTTTGCCGTTTCCAACTTTACTACTGATAATCACTAGTTCCGGAACTAGTCCACATGCCTTATTCGACACACTTCGCTTTGAGGCCTAACGGAATCGGCGCGCCCAAGGGCGCGACCGTCACGATCGTCGAGAGCACGGCCAAGAATCTGCACCTGGTCATGCCCCCGCTCCGGGCGTCATGACCTTCCCAGGTATCGAAATCTCCGAAGAGTCGCTCAAGGCCACCGGCGACTACGAGACGTTCGCCTTCAAGGACGACTTCGATATCCATCGAGCCAAGGATGCTAAGATTGGAAACAACGACGGAAGCCAGGATCCGAAGTCAAAAGACAGCGACATGTCCGGAGACGCCGGCGGCCAGGACTGATCAGCCCTTGAGCAGGGCCTCGGCCGCCCGCGCGACCTCGCGCTCACGTGCGGCGCGCCGGGCGGCAAGGCCCCCGTCGACCGCTTTCAGCTCGCGGCGCAGGCTCAGCAGTTCTCCGGGCTGAAACAACCACACCACCGGCCGGCGCGCGAGAAAGGACAACTCCAGCTCACCGCCTTCCCCTGAGAGACATACCCGTCGGAATGCTTCAGCACCTTGAGCCACACCTCTTGAAAGAGATCGTCCGCGCGCCCGCGGCCGGCCAGGCGCACCAGAAATCCGTAGATTCGGCCCTGATGCCGCTCGACCAGCGCCCTAAAGGCGCCGGGATCGCGCCGGCAGCGTTGGATCAGGTCGTCGTCGTTTTCCACGAGATTCCTACCCAAGACAACGACGGGCATGGCCGTTTTATTCTATTGCGCACCCCGTCAGTGTAGCTCCGTGCCGCGATTAATCAAGGGGAGCGCTGGACGATTGATCATTGGCGGCATCGCCACTCTCGAGGGGAACCCTGTGTAAACTGACGGCATGTATAACGGTTTACAAATCAATTTATGGAGAGGTGGCCCAACTAATCTCGCCTCTCTTCCATTCCCCGTGTGATGAGCTTCCAGTACGCTTGGTAGGCGAAAGTCTGCTTTCGGCGTTTACCGCTGATCTCTTCGACAATCCCGGCCTTTTGAAGGCGCGCCATCGCGTGACTGACCGTGGGAAGACTTAGACCGAGTTCCTTTTGAGCGAATGCGAGCGAGACGAGGCAATGCTTTTCGAGAAGCTCGTGGACCTTCAGGGCGGAAGCGGCGGCCTTCCCCATCGCTGCGACCTTTTGACGGTCTTTGGCGAACATTTTTACGAGCTGTTCGGAAGTCGTGTTGGCTTCCGAGGCGACCTCTTCGACGCCCGCGAGATAAAACGCCAGCCATTCTTCCCATTTGCCGTCCGTGCGCACGCGCATGAGCCCGTCGTAGTACTGGGTCCGGCGCTGCTTGAAATACAAACTCAGGTACAGGAGCGGATAAACCAGCGCTCCCTCCGTGTAGAGCATCAAGGAGATGAGGAGGCGACCGACGCGCCCGTTGCCGTCTAAGAAAGGGTGAATGCTCTCAAATTGGGCGTGAACCAAGCCGGTCTTGATGAGCGTGGGTGTCTGGAGCGGCTCTCCGTGGATGAACTTTTCCAGCACGCCCAATGCCGGCAAAACCTCATGGGGCGGGGGCGGAACATAGATGGCATTTCCTGGGCGCGTGCCGCCGACCCAATTCTGCGAAGTCCGGAACTCCCCGGGATGCTTGTCGCCGCCGCGCGTGCCTTTCATCAGAATGCGGTGTATCTCACGAATGAGCCGGAGACTCAAGGGGAATCCGTCCTTCAGGCGCTTGAGCCCGTGCTCCATGGCCGCAACGTAGTTTGAGACCTCCTTAACGTCGGAAGTCGGGACGCCGGGAGCTTGCTTGCTCTCGTGGAGGAGCAGATCCGAAAGAGAAGACTGCGTGCCCTCGATCTGTGAGGATAACACCGCTTCCTTGCGGATGTAGGTGTAAAGGATCAACCCGGGATTGGGGAGAAGCCCGGCCATGCCGTCGAGGCGCGCGAGGGCCCTGGTCGCGCGGTCCAAAGCGATCGAGAGCGCCTCAGACGGCTCAAGCGGCGGGACGGGAGGCAGCGGCGCTGGAAAAAAACAGCGATAAGGCTCAGGCCCAGGCTGCCGCTGCCATCGACCGGCCCGAGTGTTCCCACCCTTTCTTTGGCCCATAACTAATTAAAGGATAACATGGAATCGTTTAATTAGCAATGTCTCGGGCAAAGGCGGGGAATCGCCGGACGATTGATGCGGAAAGAGGGCGCCAAAATAAGCCCACCTATCAGCAGCAAATGACACTTGACGGACGGACGCCGCGTGCTATAATTTTGTCGGTTCTCGCCGGTTCATCGTCGGGAAGGCCTCGCCGAGGGGCTCGCACACGTCGCAATACGAGGTGTACACGCATGCAAGGTAAAGTGAAGTGGTTCAACGATCAGAAGGGCTTCGGGTTCATCACCCCCGATGACGGCAGCGCGGACGTGTTCGTGCATCACAGCGCGATCCAGTCCGACGGCTTCCGCTCTCTGACCGAGAACCAGGCCGTCCAGTACGATCTCCTTCAGACCGACAAGGGCCCGAAGGCTGCCGGCGTCGTCAAGCTCTAATTCAGAGCTAGCTCCGGGCAATAGAGCCCCCCGACCGGAAAACCGGCCGGGGGGCTTCTCTTTTGGGGCTGGCCGCCGGTCCGAACGCCTGTTATCCTCCTCAATATGGCCGCCCGGGAGGCACTTGCCGCCGTCCTTCTGCTCCTGACGAGCGCCGCGTGCCGGCCGAATGTGATCGCCGGCGGCGAACTAGACCGCATGGAGGCCGTCCTGGCGCCGACCCCCACCCAACGCCCGGCCTGGGAGGCCTTCCGCCGGGAGGCGGAAGCGGCCGATTCGAGCTGGAACCGGGACTTCCGGCGAATCATGGGCGCCCCGACCTTCGACGCCCAACACGCCCGCGCCGCCGCCGATTCAGCGCATCGGGACGCCGACCGGCTGATCGCGGCGTGGCAGAAGGTGGATGAAGCCCTGACTCCCGCTCAGCGCTCCGCGCTGCGGCGCGCCAACGCGCTCTAGCCCAGATCGGGCGGCAGGGCGGGGACCTCGGGTTTTTCCTCGCCCCTGCGCACGCGGTCGATCTTCGCGACGGAGGCGTCGAGACGCTTAAAAGAGGTCTGTTCGATGTCGGCGTAAAGCTCCCCCACTTTCCCGACCTGCTCGCCAAGCTTAACGAATCTTGTCTTAAAGGTCTCGTAAGTGGCGGAGAAGTGCGAGATCAGCTTGAGAACTTCCTGGGTCGCCTGGGCGAAATGGAAATTATCGAAGGACTGGCGAATGACTCCGAGAACCGCGTATAAAGTGAACGGGGAGCAGAGAACGACTTTCTGCGCGAGCGCTTCGTCGACCAGTCCCGGATAATTTTCCTGGATGAAGCCGTAAACCTGTTCATTCGGAATAAAAAGCAGAACGTAATCCAACGTGCCTTCCTCGACGCTGATGTAGCCGCGTCCCTGAAGCTCCTTGATCCGGTTCTTCACGTCGCGTTCGAAATCCTTCTTGAACTTGGCCCGCTCCTCGTCGCCGGCAGCGTGAAGCAGCTTAAGCCAGTTGTCGAGCGGGAACTTCACGTCCATGTTGAGCTTCTTGCCCTCGGGAAGCAGAAAAGTGAAATCCGGCCGCGTCGCGGCGGTGTCGAGGGCGCGGTTCTTGCGGTATTGAACGCCGTCGATCAGGCCGGAGACGCGCAGGATGTCGTCGGCCATGCGCTCGCCCCATTGGCCGCGCGCGCGGGAGTTGTCCATCAGGGCGCGCAGCCCCTCGGTCGAAGACGCGAGCTTGGCCGTCTGTTCGGTCGCGTCTTTGAGGCCCTTCTCGAGCGACCCGTATTTCTGGGTGCGGTCGGCCTCAAAGCGCCGCACCATTTCTTCATAGGTCTTGAGGCGTTCCGACAGCTTGTCCACCGAGTTCTCGACCGACGCTTTTTTCTCCTCAAGCTCGCTCTTCTGCTTGACGCGCTCGGTTTCAAATTTCTGCTCGGCCAAATCGAGAAGCGCGCGGAAGTCCTCGCGCAGCTGGACGCGGCCGGCGTCTTCATTTTTTCGTGAAGAGAAAAAGACGAGATAACAAACCACGGCCGCGACGGCCGCCCCGGAAAATACCGCAAAAATTATCGTTAATCCGTTCATCGTCTCGGCCTCGCCGTCAGAATGCGCACCGTCTCAAAATCGATGGATTCGAGCTTGCAGGTGCGGCCCGTCTCGAGATAGAGCTTGAGCTTGGCAAGGCCGTCTTCCCAGGCGCGCGCGTAGCCGTGATAGAGTTCATCGGCGCGGGCGGCCGATGGGAAGCCTGAATGGAGCAAGGTCACCTCGCTGCCGCCGCGCGCGGGCAGAACGAAGATCGAGGAGAGCGCGGGAACGCCGCGCTCGCCGCGAACCGGCTTCCAAAGCCAGGCCACCTTGCGCGCGGGCTCGAGGTCCACGAAGACGCCCTCGCGCTCGCTGAAGCCGGGCGCCCGGACGCCGTCCTGGGCTCGCGCGCGCGGCCAGATCATGCGCAGGCGGCCCGCGTTGCGCGCGTCAGTCTCCGCGCCCTGCAGCCACCAGCGCGTCAACTCGCGCGCCGAGGTCAGGCTGCGGTAAACGAGCTCCGGCTTGGCGCGGATCGTCGCGGCGAGGCGAATGTCGCGGGTGGAAAGGCGGCGTTTCTCGGCGGGCGGCATCGGATCAGTGTAGCAGAGAGCCCGCGAACGGGCCAGTGAAATATGAGCGTTATTTCGAGGCCTGCGGACCCGGCACCCGGATCTTCGCGCCGCCGGGACCGGCGGCGGTCGGCATGAACGAGCCCATCAGACCGGCGAACTTGTCCAGGCAATTCTCGTAGCCGCGCTCCGTCGCGGGATAGGTCAATACATAGAAACCGTCGCCGATCGTCACGACGACGTACGCGTGCTTGCGCAGGACGAAAGCGGAGCCCGTGATCGATGAGACGCTGATGCCCCATTGGTTGGCGACCGGAGCCGGCGTCGGGGACACGACCGCGAATGCCTTGGCCTTTAAGCCGGAGCTTCGAAGCGTTATCTCCGGGATGACCTCGGCCTTCCTGGCGTTGTCGTAGGAGACCTCGTCTTTGAACGTCAGCAGGACGTATTCCGGTCCGTAAACCTGATTGAGCATCTGCTTGATGAAGTCGTCGGCCCCGCCGTACATCTCGAGGCGTCCGTCGGTCAGGCGATGCGGTCGGTAGCGGCGGAACCAACGGACGCTGAGGCTCGGCGCGCCGAGGTAGAAATCGGGATCGAAGGGGCCGATGAAGGTCGCCTGGGTGAAATCGTTGTCCTGCTGGTCGGTCATCACCTGCCAGCCCCACGGCACGGACACCGTGTAGTCCTTATTGATCGACTCGTAAGCGGCGTACTTAGGAGGGTTGCAGCCGGCGGCCAACGCCAGGAGGAGGACCGCGAACACACGGCGCGTAAGCGGGTTTTTCATACTCATAGAGAGGTCCCGAGTATAACAGGACCCAGCCATGTTGTCCAGATCATTCCTCGGGCTCGCGCGGCGTGGGCAGGGCCTTGGCCCGGGCCTCCGCCTCGTGCGCGCCCGCGCCGTCGCCGAGTTTGCGGTGAAGGGCGGCCAGGCGCGGCAGTATCTGCGCCTCGACGCGGGGCTCGCCGAGGCGCTGGGCCGACTCAAGAGCGGAGTGATACGCGTTTCTGGCTTCCGTCAGGCGCCCGCGGGCTTCGAGCACGAAGGCGTAAGCGGCCTGCAGTTCCGGATCGCGGCGCAGGCGCGGACGCTCGCCCGCGATCTCGAGGTGGCGGTCGGCCTTGTCGAAGAGGCCGAGCCGGTCCAAGGCATAGGCTTTCCAGATCAAGGCCTGCACGCAATCCGGGGCCTGCACGAGCCATTGGTCGATTTCAGCGAGCACCTTCCCCGCCTTGCGCTTGTCGGCGAGCAGGAGGTCGAGGACGTCGGGCCATATCCGGTTCGGCGCCACCAGGCGCAGCGGCCGGGACGGCAGCAGCCAGGTGTTCTCACCGACGCGCTTCAGGTAGACCAAGGCCCGATCATCGGCGTAGGCGAGAGTCCAAGCGGTATCCTCATCGATGATCCGGGCCGGGGCGTCCGCGCGGCGATTGAGCACCACCGCGTAGTCGAAGCGATACACCATGTCGAGCTGGCGAAACAGGCGCGGCCAGGCAGCGGCCTCGCGCTTGAATGACGCGGAATACACGCCCGGACGCGCGTCCACAAACACGGGCCGCTCCGACAAGCCGATCAACTCGGCGCCCACGTCGGGCTCATTAAACATGCGTCCTCGCACGGAATTCGACTTGAGGTAGTGCACCGCGCCGGCGAGGACGGGCGCGCCGTAGCCGCGCGCGCGCGACAACGGCGCCGCCACGAAATGCTGGTAGCCAGCAAGCAGGAATCCCGCGAACACCGCCCAACGCAGCACCCTCGGCCAGGTGTCGGAGCGGGCCTTGAGCCAATGTCCGAGCGCCAGCGAGATGACCGGGCAGGCCGCCAGGATCGCGAGCGGGCGCAAACCCGGCAGGACGAACGAGAGGGCGATGACGCCCGTCGCGGCCAAGGTCGTGACGAATTCCTGCTGAAGCGTGTACCAGCACGACGCCAGCCCGGCGGCCGCGAACAGCGCGTAAAGAGAAAACCACTTCGCCGGCCAGCCGCCGGCGACCGCGGTCGCGTCCGCGAACGTGCGGCCGAGAACGGCCCAGCCGAGCGGATTCCAGGCGATGCTCAGCACGCAGGCCGCGAGCGTCGCCCAATAGCCGAGGCGCTCCCGCGCGGCGGTGCGCAAGGACGCCTTGAACACCTTAAGCCCCACGAGCCAAAGTGCCAGTAGCGCGGACGCGCCGTGCGTATTCGCCCACAGCGCCGTGACCGCCGCCGCGGACGCGCCCTGCCACCAGCGGAAACGGTGACGCGGACGCAGCAGACGCAAGAGCAGGGAGAAAAACAGGAGGTCGAAGACCGCCGGCGTCTCAATGAGGCCGGTCCAGCCCGCGCACGCGCCAAGCGCCAGCAGGGACGCCGCCGCGAGCGGGCTGCCGTGATTGATCGGAAGCAGAAGCGCGAAGGCCGCCGCCGCCGCCAGGCTCTTCACGAGCACGACGGCCTTCACGCCTGCGAGACTGTCGATCTTGGCCGCGGCGACGTCGAAGAGCCAGGAGTCCGTCGTCCACGCGCCGCCCGCCGAGCCGTAGCCGAACGGATCGGTCTTGGGTAGCCGGTGCTCGGCTAGGATTTTCGCGCCCGTCTTCAGGTGAATCCAGGTCTCGGGCGCGTGCACCGAGCGCCAGCCCAGGACGAAGACGAACGCGAAGAGCAAGGTCTCGAGCGGCCAGTGCGGGTGATGCGGCTTCTCGTGCGGGTGCGCGCCGTGCTTCATGAAGGGCGTATCCTACAAAATCGATGAGCGGCCGTCGCTACTCCCCTCTGAGGTCGCCGCGCGCCCAGAACACGAACAGGCGCGCATGCATGATACACCCTCGGCCTTGGATGCGCTACAATGCATTCATGGATTTCGAGCTCACCGACACCCAGAAAGACATCCGCGACACGGTCCGCAAGTTCGCGGAAGCCAAGATCAAGCCTCTCGCCCACGAGCTCGATGAAAAAGAAGAGTTCTCCGCCGATCTCACGCGCCAGATGGGCGCTCTCGGCGTGTTCGGGCTCATCGTCCCCGAAGAGTTCGGCGGCTCGGGCCTCGACTACACCTCCTACTGCATCGCTGTCGAGGAGCTGGCGCGCGTGGACGGCTCGCAGGCCGCGACGGTCGCCGCCGGCGTCTCGCTCGGCGTCGCCCCGATTCTCTATTTCGGCACGGACGAGCAGAAAAAAACATGGCTGCCGAAGCTCACCGCCGGAGAGCAGCTCTTCGCCTTCGGCCTCACCGAACCCGACGCCGGCAGCGACTCGCGCGGCTCGCGCACGAAGGCGGTCTCGAACGCCGACGGCTCCTGGACCATCGACGGCGCGAAGATCTTCATCACCAACGGCTCCAACGAACTGACCGCCGGCGTGATCGTGCAGACCGTCAGCAACCGCAACGAGGCGGGCGACCCCGAGTTCACCTGCTTCATCGTACCCAAGGGCACGCCCGGATTTACCTCTAAACGCATGCATAAGAAGCTGATGTGGCGGGCAAGCGACACGGCCGAGCTTTATTTCGACAAGGTCGTGGTCCCCAACTCCGCGATCCTCGGCAAGCGCGGCACCGGCTCGCGCCAGATGCTCAAGACTCTCGACTCCGGACGCCTGTCCATCGCCGCGATGGGCCTCGGCTGCGCGCAGGGCGCCTACGAGCTCGCGCTGTCCTACGCGCAGAAGCGCGTCCAGTTCGGCAAGCCGCTCTCGCGCTTCCAAGCGATCGCATTTAAACTCGCCGACATGGCGATGAAAATCGAGCACGCCCGAATTTTCTTATACAAGGCTTGCTGGCTTCGCGATCAAAAAAAGCCGTTTGCCAAAGAAAGCGCGATGGCTAAACTTTACTGCTCCGAGGTCGCGCAGTGGGTGGCCAACGAAGCCGTCCAGATTCACGGCGGCTACGGCCTCATGAAAGAGTTCGATGTGGAGCGGTTTTACCGTGATCAGCGTCTTTTGCAGATCGGCGAGGGCACAAGCGAGATCCAGCGTCTCCTCATCAGTCGCGCGATCGGCTGTTGAACTGATAATCCCCTCAAAAATAACGGCGCTTCGCGCTCAAAAACCACTGGCGCACGCCGCGCGCGTTATTGTAAGAATAAGGCATGAGAGTGCTCGCCCGACCCATGGCTCAACTCGACATCGACCACCCGTATCAGGACCAGATAATCACCTCGCCGGCGTACACTTTCCGCGTGGGCGGCCCGGAGACGCTCGCGTCGCTCGAGGTCTCGGTGGACCGCGGCCCGTGGCAGGACTGCCGCTACGCCTGCGGCTATTGGTGGTACGACTGGGCCGGCTACGGCAACGGCGAGCACACGCTCGTCGCTCGCGGACAGAACCGCGACGGCTCTCCCGTCGGCTCCACGCCTCGGCGCTTCAGCGTCGCGCTCCGCAAGCATTAGGTCCGCGGCGGCGAGCACAGGATCGCGCTAGAGCGACGGCATCCCCGTATTATCGCGCTTGCGCCAATAGTTGGCCAATGCTTGATTGATGATATTTTTGTCGTGAGCCGAAGCTTTTTCGGCCTTCAACTCCAGGTAAGCGGCGACCGCGTCAACCTGCTCAGCGCTCAATCCGGAGCAGCGACGCACGGCGTAGTCACTCCAAGTCATTTCGCCGAATCTGAGGGAATTGACTCGCCCTACTCTTGATCCGTCATCGAAGCCATGCGTAAGGTGATACGCCGGATCGGCCAACTTCAGCAAACCATCCAGATCGGCGATCAAATAGGCCGGCAAATAGAAACGAAAGGCCTCGTCGGAAAAGAATGCGAGGGCCGTGGCCAACTCATCCGGAGATCGATCAATAAAATCAGCCTTAAGCGCGTGCCAGTCACTCTTGCCCTTGAAATCTCTCGCTACGAGTTCGGGTTCGGAGCCCTCGTCGCTGTCGACTAATCGCTGGTCGCCAGGGTATTTCGCATCTGCGAATGCGTATTCGATTCGCATCTTAACGGAGGAGGCGGAAGCGGTCATTGGCCGCCACCTTTGACGCCGGCCCCTTCGCATTTTGTTCTATGTATGCGCCGGCATCGATCGATACCGTTCTGTGTTTCCCGCAAAACGCGATCATGCGTTGGATCTCCGCCGCCGAAGCACTGATCCATCATGGCTTTTCGCGCGTCAAAGCACTTTTTGCCCGCGTTCAAATTCGCCAATAGAACCGTGCAAGTCTGCTCCTCCACGCAAACCCATTTGGCCCGCTTACACAGTTCCGTAATCGCATCATCCAGTCGATCAAATTCTTCGGCCGTACAAGTTCCGATATTTTTACCGAGCGCCTCTTTGATCCTGCCGATGAGATCATTGACGGCGCGTTCCCAGGATTCGATCTTGGCGATCAGCACCGCAAGACGAGCGTCGTACGGCCTGCTCTCGGTGTGGAATTTTTCCAATTCGGCGTTATGCGCGTCGCCATTTTGGGTCAATTTATCCAGCCACAAATCCAGACGCTTCTTGTCTTCAAGACACCACTTCCAAGTCGCCTCGTCCCTGGCCGGCGCACATCTTGAATGGTGGATATCCGCTTCCGTCTTATAAGACTCCGTTTCCTTGTCGAGCTTCGCCAAATTGACGTCCAAGCGTTCTTTCCAGGGCCCCAAGTGATCGTTCGCCAAAGTGTCGATCGAATCCGCTTCAGGCAGCATTCCGTTCCGCTCCGTCGTGCGGGCGTCATTCTCTGTTTTTAATGGCAAGCGAACGGACGCAATGAGCGAATCGAAAGCGGCGCGATTGACGAGATGGTCGGAATCGGCCAACGGAGACCGGGCTCGCAAATAAGGGCCGATGTCCGAAGATGGCCCGGTAGCGGCTTCGTGGACGACGTGGGCGCCTCCGTTGTGCGTAGGCGTGTCCTTGTCGACTGAAGATGCAATGGGGGCCGCATTCCGCGTCGGGCCAGACGCTCGAAACTCGATTGCCCTCGGCAAGGAGCCTGCCAAAAATTTTCTCTGCTCGCCGAAAGGGCCGGCGGATCGGCGCGTCGAATTAGGGGGCACGGGTTCCGAATGGCTCAGTATGGCGCAAAGTGGAAATAGGGTGCACAGAAGCATGCGCTTCGCCTTCCAACTCCCAAATTTTGAGCGTTGCATATTCGGATTGTAGCGGGATGCCGCAAGTTGTCAAGGTGCGATTCCCGCCAAAAAGCTCGAAGGTCGTTTAAGCTGGTCAGCCAAGTTTCGACGAGGAATGTTGACGCACGCCGTGGGCCATCGGACCCTGGCGGATAAAAATAGGGGGCCTTTGGCGCCGAATAGCGCTGGCTGCGCGGCCACTGGTGGTTCGATTGGGCCGGCTACGGCAACGGCGAGCGCACGCTCGTCGCTCGCGGACAGAACCGCGACGGCTCTCCCGTCGGCTCCACGCCTCGGCGCTTCAGCGTCGCGCTCCGCAAGCACTAGGAAAAATCGGAGCCCCCTCCCAGAATCGAACTGGGGTAGCTTGTTTACAAAACAAGTGCTCTACCACTGAGCTAAGGGGGCGTCCAGACAGTTTAACAGGTTTTTTCGGCCGGGGCTCGTCACTTCGAGCAAGGCCTGTTATACTCCGCCGATGCCTCTCTGGGCGGTTCTCGCCGTTTTGGCCGCTGCGCACGCGGGGTGCCCCTCGCGGTGATCGGAAGGTCTCCGGTCAGCGCTTCTCGTCCGAGCTGTACCGCCAAAAACTCGGGCTGCCGTGAGGCGGTAGCCCGCCGCGCGCGCGCCCGCGATGATCGCGGGCAAGGCCTTCACCGTCGCCGAACGGTCCACGAGCGCGGGCGCCTTCGTCTCGAAGCCGTCGTGCAGCAATATGATCGCTCCGGGTCCGAGCTGGGAGAGCGTGGTCTCGGCGATGCCCGCGGAGTCGAGTTCCCCGTCATGGCCGCGGTCGGACCACAGCATCATCTTCATGCCGCGCTCTTCAAGAATTTCGCGAAGCGAAAATCCGCGCACGCCGAACGGAGGCCGGAACCAGACCGGCCTGGTTCCCGTGATCCGCTCGAGCGTCTCCTGCGTGCGGTCGATCTCGGCGGCCATCGTCTCACGGCTCGCGAGATAAAGATACGGGTGCGACCAGGTGTGGTTGCCGATCTCATGGCCCTCGTCGCGAATGCGGCGCACGAGCTCGGGATAACGCTCGGCGTTTAAGCCGCACAGGAAGAAGGTCGCCTTGATCCGGTGGGCGCGCAGGATGTCGAGGATTTGACCGGTGTACGGCACGGACGGACCGTCATCGAAGGTCAGTATGACCTCGGACGGATCGTCGCCGCGCACCAGCGCCGGACCGAGCAAGGTCGCCTGCGGAGAGCCGAGGCCGTAGGCGAGGACGCCAACGGAGGCAAGCGCCAGACCAACGGCCGCGAGCGCGATTTTGAGACGAGAATTATTCATCGGGACCCGCCTATTGTATCTATAATTTCGGCATGAGAACGCCCGCGCCGATTCTCGACACACACCGCCAGGACTGGATTCACCTCGTCCTGGCTCCGGTGTGGGCACTGGGGCTCGGCCTGCTTCTCGGCCTGACCCCGCTCGTCCGGTGGAAGCTCGCGGCTTTCGGACTCGCCGGTTCGCCCGTGGACGCGTTCCTCGGCTCATTTATCATGGCGCATCTCGTGATCGTGTTTTTTCGCTCGCACGCAAACGCCGAGATCCGCGCTTTGCACCCCGTCCGTTTCTGGATCGTGCCGCCCGCACTTCTGCTCCTTCTCGTCGTCTCCGCGCCCGCGCGCACGGCGGCGGCGGCGCTGGCGATCTGGTGGGACGTGTATCATTCGTCTTTGCAAACCTTCGGGCTCGGGCGCATCTTCGACCGAAAGGCGGGCAACGACCCCGAAGCCGGACGCACGCTCGACTGGCTTCTGAACCTTCTGCTCTACGTCGGTCCGATTCTCGGCGGCTCGATGCTCCTCTTCCACGCGAGCCCGCTGTACTCGCTCGAGGGCGGCGCGTGGGTCTCGGCGCTCCTGTTCTTCCAGCCGAAGATCCGACTGTTTATGATCATCGCGGGACTGTTGTTCCTGGTTCTCTATTTCGAGATCTACGCGGCCCTCGTGGAGAAGGGCTATCGGCCGCCGCGCGAAAAAGTCGCGCTGCAGCTGGGCACGGCCGCGGTGTCGGTGTGGGCCTGGGGCTTCAATCCGCTGGGCATGGCCCTGTTCATCATGAACTTTTTTCACGCCTGGCAGTACTTCGCCTTGGTCTGGCGCTACGAGCGCGAGAACATCGGAACCGTTCTGCGCGTTCCCAAGGGCCCCCGCGGCCGGACTTTCGCCTTCGGCGGGTTGGTCGGCATTGGGTTTCTGTATGGGGGCGTATTCGGAGTGCTCGGGGAGTTGTCGAGCAAAGCTTTGGCGGTTACCTTGGTCGTCTCCTTGATGCACTTCTGGTACGACGGCTTCATCTGGTCGGTGCGTAAAAACCAGGTGTAGGCGCAAGCAGCGCGCGTCAGCTGAAGGCAATGTTTGGCCTCAAAGCGAAGTGTGTCGAATAAGATACGCGAACTAGTTCCGGAACTAGTGATTATCATCAGTAAATTTGTTTGGAAACGGAAGCACTCGCGGCGGCACCCGCGCCGATGGCATTAAAACAGGTGGGGTAAATACTGGGCCATCCCTCCTTCCGTAAAGTTTGTGTTATGTGCAGCTAGTGTAGGCCTAAGGCCCATTCCCTAATAGGTCCCAAGCCCCTGGGGGCCCCGCTCCCTCCCCGCTACAATCTCCGTAGGCCATGAAACCGTCCGGGGTTCTCGCCGTCCTCCTCTCAGCCTCGATCCCAGGCGGCGCTTTTGCCCAGAACTATTCCGCTTCCCGCGCGGGTGTTGCGGGCGGATCGGCGGTTTCCGGCGCCGCCGCGACGGTTTCGCTCGTTCCCTCCGGTTTTGGCGTCTTGACCCTCTCGCTTTCGGCCCCATCCATCGCGCCCGGACTGACGCCGCTGCCCGGAATCACGCCGACGGCGACCTTAACTCCGATTCTCCACGCCGCGGGCGCCAAGGCGGCGGTTATCCCGGCGGCGCTCGCTGCGCAGGCGCTTATTGCCGCGGCGCTCGTTCCCGTGGCCCTGATCTCCGCTCCGTCCGTCGCCGCCAAGGACGAGAAACCCGGCGCCCCGACCTGGACCGAGAAGCTCGCCGTGATGTTCGATGGCGGCGCGAAAAAAGTCGCCGACGAAACGCCTCTCGATCCAGTCAATCTTAAAGCGTTCGTCGTAAGCCACGGCCGGCCCATGACCGAAATCACCTTGGCCGAGGCGGCCGCCCGCGGCGGCCAGGTGCGTCTGCTCACCGCGAAAAATGACCCCTCCGGCCTGACTGAAAAACACGTGGCACAGATCGGCACGATCCTGCGCGGCGGCGGCTCGACCGCCAAAATCCAACAGGAAAAGCTCGCCGTGGAGTGGTCCGCGAAGTCCGCTCCGGCGACGGAAGCTCCGGTCGAGAAGACCGCCGCGCCGACGCTCGGCTCCAAACTGCTCTGGCCCTTGCGCGAGGCCAAGTTCCTCGCCAAGACGTTCGCGGCCTCCCTCGTCAAGCCCCTGCCGAGCGAGATCCTCGGCGGCCTCGCCACCAAGTCCTTCCCCCTCGTCACCTCGATCGGCGTGTACTGGGCCACGGTCGGTCCGGCCCACCCTCTCGCGCTGACCGGCCTCATCGTCTTAAGCCTGGCGCAGGAGATTTTCCACGGCTTCTATCTGAAGAGCTGGAACAACTTCCAGGAAAGCCTGCGGCGCGCTCGCGGCTTCAACTACCAGATGTTCTTCAACCTCGCCTACATGCAGGGCTTCGGGACCTTGTACCGCCTACTCTCCTGGTCGGCCAACCCGGCGAGCGTGACGCCCCCATGGAGCGGCCATTACTGGAAAGACATGGCCGTGATGTCCGTCGCGGGAACCTTCTTCGGCGTGCTCGGCTACAACAGCCTCAACGCGCTGTACGCGAAAGGCGCGATCAGCCGCTGGCAGCACTCCGGCATTCAACAGGTGCGCGACCTATGCTTCCTGCTCGCGGCCCCGTTTTTCGCCTCCGGCTCGATGACCGTATTCTGGGCCATCTTCATCTTCCAGCAATCGCTCGACCTCGCGATCTCAATCTGGGCCGGCCGAGCGAAGGCCCGGGAGATCGTCTTCGTCACGAGCGCACCCGTCGCCGCCAGCGCCGAGTTCAAGGATAAATATCCGCTCGCGGGCGTCGTCATCGAGCCTCCGCTGAAGCAGGCCGTCCAGGCCGTCGTGGACAATCCTCTCGTGCGCCTGCTGACCTGGCCCGCCCGCGCGCTGTGGAAACTCGTTCGCGGAGATAGGAAATGACGCGCCGAATCATCTCCGCCGCGCTTTCCCTGCTCCTGGCGCTCTCGAGCGCTCCCGATCTTTGCGCGCAGATCATATCCGGCGCGAACGCCTCGGTGCCGCGCGTCAGCGGCGCGCTCGGCACGACGCTTTCCGCTCCCGCCCTTTCGCCGCTCACCGCCCCGTCCGCGCTTTCGCTCAATACCGCGCTCGCGCCGTCGCTCGCGGTGCCCGTCCTCGCGCCCGCGCTCGCCGCCGCGCTTCGGCCGGCCGCCGCGAAATCCGTCGCGGCTTTGGCCGTCGCCCCGGCCGCGCTCACCGCTTCCCCCCTCCCGTCCGCCGCCGCTGAGAAAGACCTCGCCCCCCATGAGGTCCAGATCCTGCGCAACGCCTGGCAGGCGGCCCATGCCCTCGTCGAGCCGGTCCCCGGCGCGCCCGACACCTTGGCCGACACGCCCGTCGCCGCCGCGCCGAAGCGCGAGTACACCCCGTCTCCCGAGGACTGGCGCGACGAGCTCTTGCACTTCGTGCTCCTCGACCGCTTCGCCCGTGCGGGCAAGGTCCGCACCTACGGAGACGTGACGAGGGGCGACTCTCGCCACGGCGGCAACCTGCGCGGCATCATCGAACAGCTCAACTACCTCAAAGGCTCGGGCGTGACGACGCTCCTGCTCTCGCCCGTCACGCAGAATCAGCCGGCCTCTTACCACGGCTACGCGTCGATACATTTGATGGCCATCGACCCGCATCTCGGCACGATGGCGGACTTTAAGGAACTGGTGCGCGAAGCGCACCAGCGCGGCCTGAAGGTCGTGCTCGACTGGGGAATCAACCACGCCGGCCCCGTGTTCGAATATAAAGAAGGCTCGCAGTGGCGCGGCCTTGAGGGACAGCCCAAAGAGATCGGGGAATGGACCGAAACCCTCAAGCCGAACGAGTTGATGGACGCGAGGCATTTCACGCGCCGCGGCGTCATCGACGATTGGAACGACCGCGCGCAGTCGACGCACGGCGACTTTCCCCCGAACTACCGCCACTTCGCTTCGGACAAGAAGGAGACCGCCGACGCCCTGATCCACATCGCGAAGTGGTTCATCCAGGAGACCGACATCGACGGCTTCCGCGTCGACGCCGTGCGCCACGTGGCCCCCGGCTTCGTGCCGGTGTTCGCGAAAGCGGTCAAGGAGTACGCCGCTTCGATCGGCAAGAAGAACTTCTTCCTCGTCGGCGAGGACTCGACGGGCATCGACGAGGAGCTGGTCCCGCAGCTGACGACCAACGGCATGGACAGCGTGTTCGCTTATCCCGCCTACCGCCGCGAAACCTACGCCCTGCACGGCAAGGCGCCGACGCGCGCACTCGAGAACAGCATGCACCGCACGAACCAGGCCCTCGGCCCGCTGGCGGGCCGCCTCTTGCGCTTCATCGACAACCACGACGTTTACCGCTTCCTGCGCCTGGGCGAGCCCGAGGCTCAGCTCAAGGTGGCGCTCGCCTATCTGCTGTTCTCCATCGGCATCCCGATGACTTATTACGGAACGGAACAGGGTTTCAGACAAGACACCGACCGCCTCGACCCCGAGGGCCCGGAACACCCCGCCGACCCGCGCAACCGCGAGGACCAGTTCGAAGGCGGCGCCTTCAAGTCCGACAGCTCGGCGGGTGACAAGTTCGATCAGAGCAGTCCGGTCTACAAGTTCCTGAAGCAGATCGCTGACGTGCGCATGGCGTACGCCGCCCTGCGCCGCGGAGCCCAGTGGGTGCGCTGGTCCGACACGGACCGCGCCGGGGTCTTCGCCTTCAGCCGCATTTATGAGGGCAAGGAAGTGGTCGTGGTCCTCAACTTCGCCAACGAGGCGCGGCAGGAAGAAATGTGGGTGGACGCGAATGCCAGCCCCGCCGGAATCGTGTTTCACGACGCGCTCGACGAGTCATACACGACGGCGGCCCACACCCCGGTCGCCGCCGGCTCGAAAATCACCGTCTCCGTGCCGCCGTTGAGCGTGCGCGTCCTGGTCCGTGACGCAAAGTAGCGCGCTGGCCGCATGGGCGGGCAAGGTCCTCTACCTCGTCCTCCTCGACCGCTTCGCCGACGGCGACCCGTCGCGCAACGACTTCGGCCGCGACGAGTACTCGGCGACCGACCCCGAGAAGTTCCAGGGCGGAGACCTCGAGGGCCTGCGCCGGCGTCTGCCCGCGCTCAAGCGCCTGGGCATCGACGCCGTCTGGCTCACGCCGCCGACGCACGGCCAATGGGTCAACCCGGCGATCAGCACGCGCGGCTACCACGGCTACTGGCCCTACGACTTCACCGCGGTGGACCCGCACTTCGGAACGCTCGAGGACTACCGGCGCATGGTCGCCGACGCCCACGCTCTCGGCATGAAGGTGATCCAAGACATCGTGGTCAATCACACGGCCAACTTCTTCACCGTGACGGCCGAGGGCTACGACCCCAAGCATCCCGAGCGCAGCTGGCGTGCGCTTGCCGGCACCTATCCGCCCGATGGCGAGCCTAAGGCGCCCAACGATCCCGTCTTCAAGATGAACGATCCGCGCGATCCGGCGCATCGCAAGGCCGGCGTCTATAACTTCACGCCGAACATCGACGATTACCGCGACAGACGACAAACATTGACGCATGCGATGGGGGATCTCGACGATATCAATCTTGATAATCCTCTGGCCGCGCGCCGGATGCGCGAGATTTATCGTTTTTGGATCGAGCAGGTGGGCGTGGATGGCTTTAGAGTCGACACGGTCTACTACACGCCGGAAACTTTTTACGATGACTTTTTGAGAAAATCAGACCCGAAGGACCTCGGAGTCAAAAAATTCGCGGCGCAGAACGGCAGCGAATCTTTTCTTGTCTTCGGCGAGGTCTGGAGCTATGACTACAAAGCGATCGGCAGGTATCTCGAAGGGCCCCGCGGGCCGAGACTCGATTCGGCTGTCGATCTGCCGCTGAACGAAGCCCTGAACCAAGTTTTTTTTCGCAAGTCCGCGACCGAGAATCTCCGCGCGCCGCTCGCGGCGCGCAAGGCCAATCCCGAGCTGTGGGTCACCTTCGCGGATAATCATGACGTCGAACGGGTCTACGCTCGTGGAACGCCGCGCGCAGCACGGCAATGTTTGGCGGCATTATTCACCTTGCCGGGTTTGCCTTGCGTGTACTATGGGACGGAGGCCGGCCTCACCGGCGCACGCCAGCAAATGTTTAATGAGTCGTTAACGGACGCGAAGCGTCCGGAAAATCGGTTTCTACGCAAATTAATCTCCCTGCGCAAAGAACATGCAAGCCTCGCCGTAGGCGAGGCGTCCATGGAGCATTCCGGGGCTTCGTGCGGGATACTGTCCTACGTTGTCGTGAACGGAAAAAGACGTTACCGCGTGATCTTTAATACCGCGCCTGAACGCCGTGCTTACGCATTGGCCAACGCCGGCAAGGGCGTGAAGGTCTTACTCTCGTCCGACCCCCTGTCGTTGTCGTCCGTTCTCTCTTTAGCTCCCGAGTCGTTCCTGATCCTGGATGAAAGCCGTGCTCCCGTGAAAAAAACTTCGTTGCCGTCGGCGCCCAAACTGAGCGTTAAATCCAAGGGCCCCTTCAAGGAGCCGTTCCCCGTCAAATTCTCCCTCCCGAAAGGCCCGAAGCCCGTTAAGCTCGAGCTTCTCTGCGACGACGACCTCGAGCGCCGCCGATCCGTGCGTGATCTTAAATCCGGCACTCTACTCGCCGACCCCGAAGTCCTCGGCGGCGGCGAGCGAACCTTACGCCTTCTGTCGACGGCCCCAAACGGAATCAGAACTCTGTCTACGGCCATAAATGTCAATTTACGCTGTTGCGATCGACTGCTCGTTGAGCGCGGCGTTCCACCCGCGAACAAAGGCGGCTTCGCCGGTCGCCGCCTTCGCGCTCCCGCCGAAGCCAGCTACGACGGCCAATTGTCGTTGGAGCGAGTTCGCGTCTGCGCCCGCGGCCGCGATCTCAAGATGGAACTGCTTATGAGCAGAGTAACCGACACCTGGAATCCGCCCGAGGGCTACGACCACGTCTACTTCGGCGTGTTCTTCCAATTTCCCGGCCGCGCAGGCATCGAGGCCATCCCTAAGATGGGCGCCAAGATTCCTGGCTTCCGCTGGGACGCCGGCTTCTTGCTGTATGGCTGGGGCTCGCGTTCGTTCGCCGCCAAGGGTTCGGGCCCGGACGCCTACGGTCCGCCGCTGCCCGGCGAGGTCAAGCAAAGCGCCAATCCCGCGCGCCGCACCGTCAACTTTCTTTTCTCGGAGCGCTGTTTTGGCAAGCTCAAGTCATACAAAGGGGCTAGGGTGCTGATCACCACGTACGACGGCTATCTCGGCGAACTCCGGGCGGTCTCCGCCGCGCCCGAGGACTGGGCCTTCTCCATCGCCGACGGCGGACCGCTCGACGCGCCGAAAATTTACGATCATATCCTCCTCGACCTATGAACTCAGGAGAACTCGTCGTCCTCGCGCGCGATCTCGATGAAAGCGGAGCGCCCGCGCGCGCCTACTTCGCCTGCGCCGAAGGCTTCGCTCCTCAGCGCTTAATCTCGGCGTCAGACGCTCCCGACGCGGCGGCCGTGCTCTTCATCATCGCGCCGACGAAGACCTACTCCGAAGGCATGGGCGGGGGGGGTGCCGAGCGCTCTCCCGAGGACCGCGCCTTCTGGCGCACATTATCCTCACGATTCGGCGGTCGAGCGTCCTGCGCGCTCGTCGAAGACGCGGGCGGCGCGTCCGCGTCCGGCCCCCGCGCGTTCGTCGAGTTCCACCCCGACATGCTGCGCCGGGCCCCCGAACTTCTGAAAGAAAACTGGACCGCGCCCAACCGCCAGGACTATATGTACCTGGTCACCAAGACTTTCGGCCTCAACCTCGTCGTGCGCCTGTTCTTCACGCTCAAGGCCGTGCGCGCCGGCGATCTCCCGGTCCTGCGCGCCGTCGCCTCGCTCTCCTGGTATCAGTTCCAGGACACGATCTTCACCGTGTTCGGCCAGACCTACATGAAGTTTCTCGGCCGCATGACCGGCATGCTCCGCATCGGGCCGATCTGGCTCGGCGACTTTTCTTTCGTTTACGTCCAGCTCTGTTTCTTCGAATTTTTGAATCGTCTCGTGCTCGGTCCGCTCGGCGAGAATCCGCTCGTGTATACCTGGCACGGCATGGGCCTCATTTTCATCAACATAATTCAGGGCATGGTGTCGGGCGGACCGCTGATCCCGGCGATCAACAAGATGCGCCGCGCGGGCGTGATCAGCCACTCGACGATGATGCACTTCTACCAGCTCTCGAGCCTGACGATGCAGTTCGGACTGCTCGCGAGCTTCGGCTACCAGTATTTCTATTTCCTACTCACGTCGGCGACTTTCGTCCTCTCCTGGGGCTCCTACGCCGTCTTCAGCCTGTTCTTCCTGGACCCGCCCCGCCGCGCCGCCGACGCGGCCTTGGCCGAACGCCTCCTCGCCGCGACCGCGCTCGCCGGCGTGCGTTAGCTAAAAAGAGCGCGCCGCCCCGCACTGCGGGGCGGCGCTTCTTTTATCTATGACTCCGCGCTACTTGCGGATCAGAATCTGATAGGTCGCCGTCTCCAAACCGTCGATAATCGAGACGCTCTTGGGGATATTCCCGTAGCGAGGGTCGTTGTAGTCGCCGCGCTCCTTGACGAAGTCGATGCGCCAGACCAAGGGCCGCAGGCTCGCCGGGACCAGTTCGATCTTATCGACGAGCTTCGGCTTGGCGGCGAGAAGCTCCTGGACAAGCGGAAGCTTCAGAAACTGAGCCAAGGCCGTCCGAGCAAGGCCGAAGTGATGCTCGTAGGCCTTCCGTACCCCGTTTATTTTGGAGTCGTTGGCCTTGACTCGGGTCTCGTAGTCGGCCTCGAAGGCCGCCACGCGAGCAAGCGTCTGCTCGATGGGGCCGTAGTCGCCGCCCTGGGCCGTTTTCAAATCCTTATTGACATTGCTTTTCTCGAGGTCGTAGGTCTTCGCCAGGGTCTCATCGGCCGATTTGGCCTCGAATATGAAGGGCAGGAGCTTCGTGTTGACCCAGTCCTCGTAGCTGTTGTCCAGCATCTCGGAGCGCAGTTTCTCGGACCCCTTCTTGACGTCGTCGGCGTAGTCGCGCAGGGTCTTGAGCACATCCAAAGTCTGTTTGGCCTTCTTCTCGATGAGCTTGTAGCGGTTGTCGGCGGCCATGTCGAAGGCCGGCTGCAGCGAACGGGCGAAGTCCGCATCTGAAGCGGCGAAGGCGTTAGCGGCGGCGACGCACAGCAGGCAGGCGGACAGGAACTTTAGGGGCATCGGCGTTACCTCTTTATTCCAGAATATGAGCGGTGCGGATAGATTAGCATAAAAATGGGCCGAAGGGCCCAGACCATTCATGGGTCTAAAAACAGCCCCGCTCAGGATTCGACGAGTTCGCTTTCCGCCGGCACACGAAATTGATAGGCTCTCGCGCATGAAAGCCCGCATCCCCTCCAATTTCATCGCCGCGATCCCGAAGTCCGACCTTCACCTCCATCTCGACGGCTCGCTGCGCCTCAAGACCTTGATCGAGCTCGCGCGCGAGGCCAAGGTCAAGCTGCCTTCCTACACGGAATCCGGCCTGCGGCGAACCGTGTTCAAAGACACCTACAAAGATCTGCCCGACTATCTGCACGGGTTCATGTACACCTGCGCGGTGCTGGGCGACCTCGACAATCTGACCCGAGTCGCGCAGGAGCTCGTCGAGGACAACGCCGCCGAGGGCGTGCGCTACATCGAGGTGCGCTTCGCGCCCCAACTCCACGTCACCTCGGCTATCGGCGTGCGCGAGGTCGTGCGCGCGGTGGCCGCCGGCCTCGCCGCCGGCGCGAAGGCGCACAACGCCTCCAAGGCCGTGAAGTCCGGCGACGACCTCCCCTTCCACTTCGGCATCATCTTGTGCGCGATGCGGCGCTTTAAAAAGGGCATGTCACCCTACTTCGCCGACATGCTGCGTCTCATGGAGCACTCGCCCAAGGACGAGGTATACGCGGCCGCCTCTCTCGAGCTCGCGCGCGCGGGCGTCGAACTCGCCCAGGAAGGCCTGCCCGTCGTCGGCTTCGACCTCGCGGGCGAGGAGGCCGGCTACCCGCCGCGCGACCACTGGGCCGCCTACCAGTACGCGCATGACCATTTCGTGCGCAAAACCGTGCACGCGGGCGAGGCCTACGGCCCCGAGTCCATCTGGCAGGCGATCACGCAGTGCCACGCCAACCGCGTCGGCCACGGAACCTTCCTGTTCGCGCACGACATGATCGCCGACCCGAAGATCGAGGACCGGCGCCGCTACGTCGAGGACCTCGCCAACTATCTCGCCAGCCAGCGCATCGGCATCGAAGTGTGCGTAACGAGCAATCTGCAGACGATCCCCTCGCTGAAGTCCCTTGATAAACATCCGTTGCGAAAAATGCTCGACCACGGCCTGTCGGTCTCAATCTGCACGGACAACCGCCTCGTGTCGAATACGACGGTCACGCGCGAGCTCGAGCTGGTCTGCGAGCACATGCAGATCACGCGCGAGGAGCTTAAGCGCCTGACGATCGCCGGCTTCAAGGGCGCGTTCTTCCACGGCTCCTTCGCCGAGAAGCGCAAGTTCGTGCAGGCCGTCGCCGCGAAGTACGACGCGCTCGAGCGCAAGCTGCTCCCGGCCTAGTCGGGGTCGCGGCGGACGGTGTCGGGCGAGAAGGCGGGCACGCACACGGCGACGTACTCGCAGGGGCCGTTGGGCGTCGAGTAGCGCACCCACTCGCCTTTCGGCGTGATCACGGCCTGGCCGGCCGCGACCTCGAAAGTCTTCGCCTTGGTCTCGACGCGCAGCGAACCGGCGATCACGACGGTGTACTCGTCGAACTGCGGCGTCTGCCCCGGCTCGACCCAGCCCTCCGGGCTCGACATGCGCGCAACGCTCGCCTGGTCGGTCTTCGAGCTGACGCGCCCGATGAACTCGCGGATGATCTTGGGCTTATTGCCCGCGGAAGCGACTTGGACCGGCTTGTCGATTAAAATGGCCATGCGGCGATTGTAGCAACTGTTTCCGGAAGATGATTATCAGTCGTCAGCGCGGCTCGCCGGGAACGTACGGCCGGGTCGTGCCGTCCGCGTTGAGGACGATCGCGACTGGCCTATGAGCCGTGTCGTTCGAGCCGGTGAAGAAAAGAACGACCTTGACCTTGCTCCAGCGGCCCGGCTCGCGGCGCAGAATCCCGGCCAGCGCGTCGCGCATTTTCTCGTAATTCTCCCAGGTGTCATCGGAAAAGCCGATGGTGTGCGGGCCGCCGTCCTCTCCGAACGGCGCCGCCTGCAAGGCATCGACGAACTCGGCCATCAGCTCGGCCTTGCGCTGCGCGGTGCGATGGGTGCCTCCGACGGCATGAAGGTTCTCGACCTTCGGAAGATAACGGATGTAGCCCGCGCTCTGGAGATACCGGAAGCCGTCGAGCAGATGCTCCGAAGAGTGCTGGCGCGCGGTCAACACGTACGTGTGCGCCGCGATGCGCGGATCGGAGAGCGCATGAACCATCGCCGCCCAGCTCGGGCCCTGCCACTCAGAGGCGGGTAGATTCTCGACCGCGTACTTAAGGTCAGCCGCGAACTTCGGCCCGAAGAACTCTCGGAACGACGCGTCGCCGCGCAGCTCATAATCCCTAAGGTTGGCGCCGCCGTAAACGAAATCTTTGCCGATGTTCTTCTCGATCACGGCGAAATGCGCGGTGGAAACGGGAAGCTCCTGATCGCCGCCCTTCTTGAAGAGAATTATTTTCGTCGGGAAGCCCGGGCCGAACGCGTTGCCGTCGAGGTCGAGCACGTACGCGACGACGGAGGCGGGCGCGTCCTCGGAGGCGGCGAGGCCGGGCTTGAGCCAATCGACGGCGACGCGGCGCAGCTGTTCGAGCGGGTTCGGGCGCTCGGGCGCCGCCGCGGCCGGGACCGGAATCAGCGCGGCGGGGATAAGAACGGGGGCGGAAATCGCGAGGGACGGCGTCAACAGCGCAGGTGCGAGCATTGGAACGGACAACGACAGCGACGGGGCCACGAATCCGGAGAAAGACAGCGCGGCCGGCGCCGAAAGAACCGGAACCGGAGCGGCGCCGGCATTCATGCGAGTCAGAACCTGCGTTTGCGCAGGGCTGCAGAGAAAAAATACCGCGAATACCGGTAGGCCTGACACCTTTATTTGGCCCAGATCCTGAAGGACTGGGCTTGGCCTTCCTTGAAGCGCAGGCCGAGGTCGATGGACTCGAGCGTCTGGTCAAGGGTTTTTCGCGCCATCTCGATCTCGTTTTCGGGGGCGCGGAAGAACGCCTCGACTTCGCTCTTCAATGGGGCGGAAACCAGCCCCCCCGCGGCGCCGATGACGCGGGTGGCGCCGCGCGGGCCGAGCTTCGCCGACAACGCCTTCCAGTTCGACTTCACGAAGCTCCAGGAACGCTCGCGTGTCGCCGGATTCGAGAGCATCCAGATGTAAGGCATCCACGCATCCTGGGCGCGAATCTCCCCGGAGAGCGTCATCGCGAGGTATTGATCGTGCAGGACGGGCTCCGTGAACTCGGCCAGCGCCCGCAGCATCAGGCTTTTCTGCTCGGGCGTCTTGGGCGCGGCGAGGCGGGCGCGGAACTCCGCGAACAATTTCGGATCGTTGCGGCGCGCGGCGGCCATGAGGATCACCGGCGACACGGACGAGTCGATGAACGACGGATCGGCGAGATACTTCTCAAGCCGCGCCGTTATCTCACTTTGATCGAGCGACTTGGGAGCGAGCAGGGCCAGCGCGTTGAGAACGGTCGGCCGCGTGAGCGTGGCTTCCTGGCTCTCGCGCTTCTTCTTGTCCCAGCCGAGCCTCTTCAACTGCGGGCTAAGAAAAGACGCGGCGTAAACGCCGAGCGCAAGGCGCTCGGCGTCGCTGCCGGTCAATTCTTGCCGTATGGTTTTCAGATACGCCGCCGCGTCCTCAATAATCAAGCGCGAAGCGTCGCCGCGGAACGCGGCGAGCGATTCGAGGAATGAAGCCACGGAAAGGTTGCCCGCGCGAACTCCCGCCCAAAGATTATTCAAAAGACCCGCCCGCTCCACGGGCGACAGTTCCCCGCGGCGCGACAGCGCCGCGGAAAGGAGAGACGCGTCGAGGTTAATTCGATAATAGCCGGTCTCCCCGGCATTCGGGTACGCCCAAAGCAGCTCGCCGGAACCCGGCAAGGTTACACTCTTCGTTGCTTTATCCAAAAGCACGGATACGGTGCGCGTTCTCTTCTCGCCCTTAAGTCGGTATCGAATCACGACGGGTATGGACCATTTCGTATCGGCCTTGAGATTAAACGCAGAGAATCGAGCTTGCGTCAGCGTCAACGTCTTCCCGGCCGCCGAAACGGAAACGACCGGAACACCGCCTTGCTTCAACCACTTATCCATCATTTTTCTTACCGGCTTGCTCGAGGCGCGCTCGAGCTCGCGCGCGAGATCGCCCGCCTCGGCGTTCTTGTACTGCCAGCGCTTCATGTACGCCTGAATGCCGCGGCGAAACGCCGCCTCGCCGATATAGCTCTCGATCATGCGCAGGAGCGCGCCGCCCTTCTGGTAGGACATCGGGTCGAACTGGGCCTGGATCTCGGCCGGCGTCGCGGCGTCGGAGCGGACCGGGCGCGTGCCAGGCAAGGCGTCGATGGACATGGGCGACCGCTTGCCCTGGTCGAAGTCGTCCCAGACCTTCCACGAGGGCTTTGCCGAGTCCACGATCTTGTAGGCGAGCCAGGTCGCGAAGGCCTCGTTGAGCCACAGGTCGTTCCACCAGCCCATCGTCACCAGATTTCCGAACCACTGGTGCACGATCTCGTGGCTGACGACCTCAGCGACGCGGCGCTTGGCGGCGTCGGAGGACAGCACCGGGTCGATCAATAGCGACGTGTCGCGGAAGAGGATGGCGCCCCAGTTTTCCATCGCGCCCGAGGCGAAATCGGGAGCGGCGACCATGTCGAGCTTGGGCAGCATGTACGGAATGCCGAAATACTTATTGAGATACTTCAGAGCGTTCTCGCCGGCGTCGAGCGCGAAGTCGGCCTGGGCGATCTGGTCCGGAGCGGCCCATACCGTGAGAATCGTCTTGCCGACCTTGCGCGTGCGGGCTTCGAGGCGCGCGGCGAAGACGGCGAGAAGATAAGAAGACATTTTGGGCGTCTCTTGGAAAACGACGGTACGGCGACCGTCGAGAATCGTATCAGAGACCGGCGGCATGTTGGACAACGGCGTCAAGCCGGCCGGAACGTCTAACGTCAATTTAAAACTTGCCTTGAATGACGGCTCGTCGAAAGACGGCAAGACCCGCCTTGCGTGCGTCGGTTCGAGATGGGTGAACGACCACGCCTCTTCTTTGGCTCCGTTCTTGCCGCGCGACTTGTAGAGACCGCGCATGAGTTCGTTCATCTTGCCGGTGTATTCGATCTCGATGTCGGCTCGGCCTTTCAAGGGCGCGTCCAACAGCAAGGTCGCCGTTTCAGATTTCGCGTCCACGACGATTTTGGATGGATCGAGACGGCGACCGGCGACGACCACCGACACGAACGACAGATCGAGGGCATGAAGGACAAGTTGAGTCGTGGGTTTCTTGGATTCTAGAGAAATCTTAACGCGGCCCGTAAACGCCGCATTCTCAGTATCCAACGACAAACGAAGATCATAACGGCTCGGCCGCACGGACTTCGACAAGCGTCCGGCGGACGGCGGCAGCGGCGTTTGCGCGGATGGAGCGCCCGCCGGAACTTCATCACCCGCGCACGCGGCGCAGGTGTGGCCGGTCGCGGCGTCAAAATGAAGATTGAGCGTGTCCGCGGCGGCGGCCGGGTCCTCAGCCAGTCCGTCGGTCAACGCGTCGAGGACCGGCTTGGCGGCGGTGATCTTGGGTTCGTTCTTCATGTTGGGGGTGACGGCGACGGCGGCGGCCGGAATCACGGACAGGGCAGGGGAGGGCATTATGGAAGGAACGGAACGTAAAGTGGGATTTAGAGAAAGAGCCGCAGGCGAGAGAAGAACGGAAGGAGAACTCATGCCGGAACCAACGGATATCAACGGCAACGAGACTTGTCTAGAACTCGCTGGGAGCACGACTTTCATCTGAGCGAAAGACGACGCCGGAAGCGACATCGCTACAGCGATGCCCATTAACCTCTTCATACGCTTAGTTTATCGAATGATTTTAATAATCGTATGGGACCTCCGGTCCCGACACCTCCAGACTTTAGCCCTAAGCGACCTATGCAAAGGCCCAATTATCCCTAGTCCCCTTACCTTCGCGTTATGGGCCCCGAGGACTCATCCGCCCGACCCCCTTCCCCGGTTATACTTCGGGCATGATTAAACACACTCTTTCCCTTTATGTCTCTTTGATCCTGGCCGCCGGCCCCGTTTCCGCCCAAATGCAGGAGGGCGCCGCCGCCGGGAGGACCGGAGCGACCCCGGTCGGCACCGCCGGACTCAATTCCGCACCAAACGCCCTTTCCTCGCTTCCCGTCCTTCCCGCCGCCTCCGCCGGCCTCAACGGCGCGCTCAACCCCTCCGTCGCACCCGTCGTCGCCGCGATCGAGGCCGCTTCCGCCCGGCCCGAGAGCCTGCGGGCGCTCGCCTCCAACCCCGCGCCTGCCGCCGTTTACGCCCGCGCGCTCATCGCGGCCCCCGTGACGCCCGCGGTCCGGACCGAGGCCGTCAAGTCGCTCGGCGAGGACGCCGTCGCCCGCCTCGAAGCCGCCGTCAAGACGCTTTCCGCCGAGACTGCGGGCTCCGTCAAGGCCTCCGCTTCCCTTAAGATCGTCGCCGCCGAGTTCGCCGCCTTGGGCGACCGCGCGTCCGAGACGCTTTCCGTCACGGCCGCCGCCGCGTCCACCTCCAACAAACTCAGAGCGCCGAAACGCGCTTGGCGGGCGCTAAAAACCGCCGCGATCATGGCGACGCTGGCCATCACCGTCGCCGTCGCGGCGCCCGCGGTCTCCGCCCAGAACACCTTCTCGCTTCCGAACTTCAACCCGGTCGCCATCATGGCGCAAGTCGGCGCGACCTCGCAGCAGGCCGAGGTCGTGCAGGCGTCCGACATCAACGACGCGATCGCGAAGTGGACGCCGGGCACGAAGGTCATCGTCATCGGCAATCCCGGCCTCGACGCGGGCTCGCAGCGCCAGCTCGCCGCGTGGCTCGCCGACAAGCACTGGACCGTGATCATCATCCAGAGCAACTCGGGCATGACCTACCGCGACGCCGAGGGCCGCTCGCACTACGACAACGAAGCGGTGGAATTCGGGGCGGGACAGGGCATGTTCAAGAAGGACGGCTTTGGTTCGCAAGTCAACTCGGCGAGCGGACTCGCCGATGGCTCGATTCTCGTCATCACGATGGAACAGCGCAAGCTGTTCTTGCGCAACTCCGAAGCTCAGCGAGTCAACGGCCTCGACGGCGAGCGCGAGTTCCCCGGCAACCTCGACCAGTGGGCGAAGGCCCGCCTGCGCGCCGGCGGCGACATCATGGGCGCGGCCAAGGAAACCGTCACCAACATCGATGCTCGCCTGGAGTCGTCCATCGCCTCCGCCTCCCAAAACGCGAAGTCCTCGGTCGCCTCGGCGAAGTCCTCGCTGTCGGAGCTCGAACGCGCCCGCGCGGCCTTCGCGCAAGCGCATCCCTCCGCCGCCGCGACCGTCGGCGCCGTGAACCTCGGCGCGCTCCGGCTACAGCTCGCCTCCGCCGAGAAGGCCCTCGGCGCCAAGAACAACGCCGAAGCCGCGCGCCTCGCCGGCTCGGTGAGCGCGACGGCGCAGTCCGCGTCCTCCGCGATGTCCGGCTATGCGGCGACCTACGATTTGGGCACGAAAGCGATCGCCTCGGCCCGTTCAGAAGTCGACGCGCTTGAGAAGGCGTCTGGCTCTTTCCTGAAGGACCACCCGAAGGCCACCGGCGACCTCGCTCGCCCCGACGTTCGCGCCATGCGCGACCAGCTGAAATCCGCCGAGTCGGCACTGTCCGCCAACCCCTCGGGCGCCGCGTCCGCGGCCTCCTCCGTCGTCTCCGAAGTCCGCCGCGTGCTCACCGCGCTCAACGAGCACGCCGCCGGCGCCGACCAGATCGCCGCCTCGGAAGGAATTCTTTCGCAGCTCGAGAGCCGCAAGCTCGCCGGAGTCGCCGCCACCGACCTCGTGACCGCGAAGCAGGCGCTGCGCGAGGCGCGCGAGGCTCACGATCTGGGCGCCTCGACTTGGGCCTCACAGCTCCAGAGCGCCAAGTCGGCACTCGCCAACGCGGAGCGCACGATCACCGACGCAGACGCGACCGCCAGCCGCAACGCGCTGATCCAGCTCTGGCTCATGATCCTCTCCGGCCTGTTCACTTTCGGCGCCGGGACCTTCCTGAATTGGCGCGCCCGCAAGGCCGGACGCAAGGCCGAGGCGGAGCTGGCCAAGTGGGACGGCATCCTCGAGAAGAAGCTCGACACGGTGATCGACGAGCTCGACAAACGAATGGATGTGTACGTCGGCCCAATCTCCGGCGAGAAATCCCGCGGCTGGGAAGACGAAACCGCCGCCGCCGCGGCGAAGGTCCGCCAGGACGCCGGCCGCGCGAAGCTGTACCTCGCCATGGCGCGCAATATCCACGACCGCGCGACCGCGCTCGTGCGCCCGAAGGCCCTCAGCCTCGGTTGGATCGCCAACCAGTTCTGGCCTTCCCGCTTCGCGAAGGCCGAGGCGATGCTCGCCACCGAGCCCCTCACCTTCAAGCCGCAGGACGGCTTCGACGCCTTGTTCGAGAAGGGAAGCGACTGGCGCGGCGACCTGTATGGCGAGGCCAAGGACTACGCGCCCGTCTCCGAGAATTTCGAATCGGTGATGGCCAAGTTCAACGCGACGTCGAAGACCGCCGTCGCCGCCCTCGATGAGATCGAGAAGGCGTCCACCGGCTACGGCGCGGCGTTCGACGCGACCGAAGCGACAATCGCCTCCGCCGAAAAGAAGGCCGGAGAAGCCGCCGCGGGCGCGTTTTTCAAGCTCGCGGAGCTTGGCTCCAAGATCCTGCCCAAAGCCCGCGAAACCTTGACCGCCGCGCGCGGCAAGGCCGCGAAAAACCCCGTGGGCGCCATGAAAGGTCAAGGCGCTTTGGCCGAGCGCATGGCCTCCGACGCGAAATCCCTGTCCGAATCGGCGCTCGCGATGTACAAAGACGAGGTCTCGATCACCGATCCCATCGTCGCGGCGATGACCTCCGCCTCGGTCGCGACCAAGTGGATCGCGGACTCGCGCAAAGCGCTCGACAAGCAGACATCGGCTATCGCCTCATCCCTTTATACGACCGACGGCTCCAAGGGCCTCGAGACGCTCAAGGCCGCCTACGCGACGCATGCGTCGAACCTGTCGAAGGCCAAGAATGGCCTAGCACTGATCGCCGCGTCGCGCGTCGACGCCGTGAAGTCGGCCGCGTCGGTGGACGCCGCGCGGACTCAGACCGCCTCCGTCCTTCACCTCGAAGCCGACAAGATGCTGCGCGAGACGAAGAACGACCCGACCCAGCGCCTGACGGCCGCCGCCGTGGCGCTCGACGAAGCCTCGTCGAAGCTCGGGGCCGGCGCGCTCGCCGAGGCCGAGACCTCCCAGAAGCTGGGCGCGGACCTCATCGCGCAGGCCAATTCCATCGTCGCGGCCTCGCTGCAGTCTCTTAAGGAGCAGGACGGCGACGTCGCCGGCCGTATCTCCGAAGCGGAACGCCTCGACGCCCTCCTCCCGGCGCGCGCCGAAGTCCTCAAGACGATAGTGCGCGACTTCGCCGCCTCCACCCTCGGCCTCGCCGCGGGCGACGTCTCCCACCCCAGCGCCAACGGCACCGTCGACGACAACGTCGACGAGGCCCAAGTCGCCATCGACGCCGCCAAGTCCAAGCGCGAGAAGGCCGTGCGCTCGTTCCGCGAGGCGAAGGTTTTGGAAGCCGCGTCCTTGCTCGATCAGGCTCAGGCCCACGAGGAAATCGCCCAGGGCCGGCTCGACGAAATATCGGAAAAGCGTTCCCGCTTGGACAAGGCCGTCGTCGACAACAACGCGACGCTCGAGAAGCTCGAAGCCAAGACTCGCGCCTGGAAGACCGAGATCCCCGACGACAAGCGCACGATGCGCCCGACGATGGCGGCCTACGCCGCCTCCGTCAAGGACCTCGCCGAAGCCCGCGCCGCCGCCGGCGCCAAGAAGGGCGACCCGTTCAAAGCCGCAGCCGCCATCGCCGCCGTCTCGGCCGGGCTCGACTCGCTCTGGGTCAAGCTCAACAACGACCGCGACGCCTATGCCGAGGTCGTGCGCAGCCTCAAAGCCGCCGACACCCAGCTCGACTCCGCCGCGCGCCTCGCGCAGGAAGCCCAGGGCGACGGCATCGCCGACAGCCCCGCGATCACGAGCGCTTTACGCGAGCTGACGAATCTTAAATCCGCATACGCGTCGGCTTTGGCTTCGTCGCAGGCCGAGCACGGCGAATGGCCGAAAATCGACTCGGAAGCCGACCGGATCACGAGCGAGGCGGCCCGTACCGCCGCGTCGCTCAAGGGCGAGATCGCCGCCGCCGTCCGCGCGACCGAGGTCATTTCGAACGCCGCGTCGAAAGTCCGTGAGGCCACGAATTGGACCGGCTCTTACGGCGTGTCGGTGCCCGGCTCCCCCGGGGGCGGCTCGTTGAACTCGGCCAAGTCCGCCCTGAACAGCGGCGACTACGACGGCGCCATCCGCCACGCCGAATCCGCGCGCAGCGCGGCCATCTCCGCGATCCAAACGGCCGAAGCGGAAGTGTCGCGCCGCCGACGCGAAGAGGAAGAAGAACAGCGCCGACAGGAAGAGGCTCGTCGTCGCCGCCAACAGGCAGAAGACGATCGCCGTCGCCGCTCCGAAGAAGACAGCCGCCGCAGTAGCGGCGGAAGCAGCTATGGCGGCGGCTCAAGCTCCGGCGGCGGCTCAAGCTGGGGCGGTTCCAGTTCCGGCGGAGGCAGTTCAAGTTGGTAAGAAGTTTTTTTGCCGCATTGACGCTGTGGCTGTCCGCCGCGGCGCCAGCCGCGGCGCAGGTACGAGTCGGAATAGCCGTTGAGTCGCCGTTGATGGGCGCGATTCCGGTCGTCGGAATGGCCCGTAGCGGCGTCTCCCAAACTTCGTTGCCGTTAATGTCCTTGTCGTTGTCGCCCAGTCTCTCCGCCCCTTCCGTTTCTCCCAACCTGTCCGCCGTTGTTCTGCCCATCCTGAACCACCCCTCCGTCGCCGTTCAAACGCCGCTGCCGTTATCTTTATCCCACGCCATTACGCCCGCCGCGTCTAAAGCGTCCGACCTGCGCGCCGAAGCCGCCGAGACGGTCGCCGCTTGGAGGGCTGCGCGCTCCGATCTCGCCGCCGCGAAGACCGTCTCTCCCGCCGTTGACGCGGACAACCCGTCCGTTCAGCTCGACGCCCTGTTCGACGGCTCGCTGCCGGCCTCGCGCGAAGTCCTCTCCCGCGCCGCGTCCCGCCGCGTGAGCGATTCGACGCTCGGCCGCGCGATCGCCGAATCGAAGTCCCCGTCCGACGCCGCCGCCCGCCTGTCGGCGTTGGGCGTCCTCGGATCAAAGGAAGCCGTCCTTGCGGCGGCGGACGAGGACGAATTCCGATTTTTATTGACCCGCCTCTGGCGCAAGACCGCGTCCTCCGTTCCTTCCGCGTTCGCGATCGATAAAAATTTCGGCGTTCCCGCCTTGAAGGTCGAGCGAAACGGCGTGACCTACTTCGTACATGCCGTCGCCCACGGCCAATACGGCGCGCCGCGACGCGGCGCCGTATTGTCCTTGGTTCGCCGCGTCCAGGCCGCCGGCCGCCCGCTTTACTCCGAGCAGAACCTCCCCGCCCATTATGGATACCTGGCGGGCTTCGAAACGCTCGACCACACGCCATCCGTTTTGCCGTCGGTCGTTCCCGCGGCGCCCGGCTATACGCGCTTCTCTCTGCTCGTCAAGCGTACGCTCGACTGGGCCGTCGCTCCCGGTTCGGCCTTGGCCGTTCTCGCCTGGGTCATCGCCGTTCCTTCATCGGTCTTTGCCTGGGTTCTTCTGCCGTTGACCGGCGTCCTCGCCTGGTTCGTTCTCACCGGCGGCCTGCCGGTCATGGCCTGGAAACGCCGCCGCCTCGCCGCCGGCGCCCGCGCCGAGGGCCTCGAGGACATCGCCGAGCAGTACGCGGACGAAGCCGCGAATTTCTTCGTCGCCAAGCCCGATCTGGAGGTCTTAAGGGGCCTCGAACTGCCCCAGCCCCTCGGCGCGACGGACGATATCCTATCCTACCGCTCCCGCGCCATCGCAGATGCGGTCGCCAACGCCGCAGTAGCGGCCGGCACGGCGACGGTGCATCTCGTCGTCGGCAGCCTGCACGCCCACGAAGTCGCCTCGCGCCTGGCCTCGGGACCCAGAACCGAAGTGCCAAGGTCCCAGATTTCCTAGGTCTATTAGATTTCATAAATGATACCCAAGGTCTCATGCGTTTTTAGCCGGTTCGCGTTAAAATAAGATTCTCACCCGCACCAATACACGGAGGATCACCCGATGTTCAAGAAGTCACTCGCCTCGGTCGTGTCGGCCGCTTTGCTCGTGGCCGGCCCCGGAAACCTCACCTTGACCGCCGCCGCCCAGACCATGGGTCGCGCAGCCGTCACCGGAGTTTCCGTAACCCCGACGATCGGAACCGGGCTCCATAGCCCCGTACCGGGCGCTTCCTCCTTTTACATGCCGTCCCTGACGCCCGGAGCCCTGATCGCTCCGACTTTGATGGCCGCGCCGAGCCTCGTACCGGTCCCCGCCGCCGCCGTTCCGGCCGCGCTCACCGCCGCCGCGAAGGCCGCGGGCTCACCACTCGCCGTCATCCAATCCCAGGATCCCAAGACCGGCGTGGCCGAGAAGGGCGCCGCTTTGAACGCGCTGTTCGAGAATTCACTCGTCACCGGCCATGAAGCCATCGAAGTCCTCGGCCAGTCCGCCGCGTCCGCGGAGTCGGGCCTGTCCCGCTCCGAGGCGACGTCCGCCAAGTCCCCCGTCGCCATCGAGCGCGCCGCCCTCGAGAAGGGCTCGGCCGCCGGCTCGCTGTCCGACCTGACCAACCTCGTCCAGCGCGCCTGGAACGCCTTCCTCGGAATGCTCGGCATCGGCGTCAAGAAGCTGGAGACGCCCGCCGTGATGGCGCAGCGCATCATCGACCAGTTGAACGCCGCCAAGCCCGTTTACAACCGCAAGGTGCAGGAAGCTTCGACCTTAGTCGAGAAGCTCAAGCTCCAGGTCCAGAGCGAGACCTCCAAGGTCGCCGAGCTCGAGCAGGGCATCACCGCTTTGCTCTCCGACTCCGACCCGACCAACGACATCATGGCCGCGGGCATGCTCAACCAGCAGAAAACCCTCAACTCCTCCATCGCCTCCACCAACGAGCAGATCGGCCTCGCCGAACTCACGCTCACGTCTATTAAAGAAGAGCGCGCGTCGTTCTTCTCTGAGCGCGAGGAGATGCTCGCCAAGATCCAGTCCGGCCTGACCAAGGCCAAGTCCGCGGAGATTCAGAAGCAGATCGCCGAACTCAAGGGTGGATTCCAAATAGGGGATCTGAAGGACAACATGGACAAGTTCGAGGACGCGGTCAACGACAAGGTGGCCGACGCCAAGGGCACGGTCGACTCCGTCGAGTCCAATCCCGACCAGATTCTCAAGAAAGCGAAGGACTCGCTCAAGAACGCGGAAGTCAACGACGAGATCGCCAAGCGCAAGGCCGCCATCGAGGCCGCGCGCAAGGCCAAGGCCGCGGCCGGCGGCGCCGTCGATTCGTCGCGCGCCTTGAGCATGAATGAGTTCTTCGTCCTCAACGCGATCGGCGTCGTCGGCTCCATCGCGGCGGGCTTCTTCTTCAGAGCCCCCGTGCTCGGAATCTTGGGAGCCTATGTCGCGCCCATCCCCGTCATCCTCGCCTATGTCGGCGTCATGCGCTTGATGGGCGTGCGCTTGGCCATGCCCAGCTTCCGCTTCTCCCCGGGCGTGTCTTGGGCCGGCAAGAGCTACTCGCTCGGCAAGTCTTCCGCGGGCGGGCTGGTTCTCGAGCTCGGCATCGGCGCCGGCGTTATCGCGGTTCTCGCGGTCGTTTCGGCTCCGTTCCGTAATCTGCTGGCCCGCGCGTGGAACGCTTTGCTCGGCATCTTCGGCATGGGCGTCAAGAAGCTCGAGACCCCTGAAGTCATGGCGCAGCGCATCATCGACCAGCTCAACGCGCAGAAGCCGGTCTATAACCGCAAGGTGCAGGAAGCCTCCACGCTCGTCGAGAAGCTCCGCCTGCAAATCGAGAAGCAGTCCGCGCAATCCGCGGATCTCGATAAATCCGTAACCGCCATCCTGTCGGACAGCGATCCGTTAAACGACGTTATGGCCGAATCGCTTCTCAACCAGAAGAAAACCGTCGACGCTTCGACGGCCATGACCAAGGAACAGCTCGAGATCTCTGAAAAGACCTTGGTCTCTATAAAAGAAGAGCGCGCGTCGTTCTTCTCTGAGCGCGAGGAGATGCTCGCCAAGATCCAGTCCGGCCTGACCAAGGCCGCCGCCGCGGACATCCAGAAGCAGATCGCCGAACTCAAGGGTGGATTCCAAATAGGAGATTTGAAGGATAACCTGGACAAGTTCGAGGACGCGGTCAACGACAAGGTGGCCGACGCCAAGGGCACGGTCGACTCCGTCGAGTCCAATCCCGACCAAATCCTTAAGAAGGCGAAGGACTCGCTTAAGTCGACGGAAATCAAGGACGAGCTCGCGCGCCGCAAGGCCGCCATCGAGCAGGCTAAGAAGGACAAGGGCCAGGCCGGCGGCGACGCCTCGCAGTCCAAGGCCATCGGCTACTTCGCCAAGGTCGTCGGCATCGGCTTCGCCCTGATCTCCCCGTGGATCTCGGCGGCGGTGTACTCCGTGCTCGGCCTCGTGGCGATCGCGATGGCGCCCGCGCAGGGCCGCTGGCTTGGACGCCAGCTCGCGGTGATCGGCCTGGGCACGCTCGTCATCGGCGGCGCCGCGTCGTTGGCCGTCGCCAAGCTCGGCCTGGCGTTCGGCGCCTTCGGCGTCGGCGTCTCCTTCCTCGTTCCGGCGGGCATCGCGCTCTCCATCGGCGTCATCGCCACGATCCGCGCCAACAAGAAGGAAGGCGCGACGATCGCGGCGGTCGCCTCCACACCGGCCGGGTCGTCGGTCATGGCGCCCGCGCCCGCCGCCCTTCCCACCGTCGACGCGCAGCCCGCGACGAAGGCGGCTTCGCCTAAAGTCTCGTTCTCGATCAAGCCCTTGTTCGACCTGATCGCGCGCGCGTGGAACGCCCTGCTCGGAATCTTCGGTATGGGAGTCAAAAAGCTGGAGACCCCCGAAGTTTTGGCCCAGCGGCTCATCGACCAGCTTAACGACGCAAAACCTGTCTACAACAATAAAGTCCGCGAAGCGTCGACCCTCGTCGAGAAGCTCCGACAGCAGATCGCCGGCGAGCAGGCGAAGATCGCGGAGTTCGACAAGACGATCACGGCACTTCTTTCAGATAGCGATCCGTCCAATGACATTCAGGCGGCCGGTCTTCTGAACAGCCAAAAGACCCTCGAGTCTTCCGTTGCCGCGACCAAGGACCAGCTCTCCTCTTCTGAAAAGGCGTTGGAAAATATAAAAGAAGAGCGCGCGCGCTTCTTCTCCGAGCGCGAAGAGACGCTCGCCAAGATCCAGTCCGGCCTGACCAAGGTCAAGTCCGCGGAGATTCAGAAGCAGATCGCCGAGCTCAAGGGCGGCTTCCAGATCGGGGACCTGAAGGACAACATCGACCGCTTCGACGGCGCGGTCAACGACCGGGTCGCCGACGCGAAGGGAACCGTGGACTCGGTCGAGTCCAACCCCGACCAGGTGCTCAAGAAAGCCAAGGACTCCCTGCGCACTCAGGAAGTCGCCGACGAGCTCGCGCGCCGCAAGGCCGCCATCGAGCGGGCCAAGAAAGACAAGGGCGCGGCCGGCGGTCTTCTTTTAGAACTCGGCATCGGCGCCGGGGTCATCGCGGTTCTCGCTTTGGTCTCGGTTCCGTTCCGCAATATTCTTTCGCGGGCTTGGAATGTTTTCCTCGGGCTCTTCGGAATGGGCGTCAAAAAGCTCGAGACCCCTGAAGTCATGGCCCAGCGCATCATCGACCAGCTGAATTCGCAGAAGCCGATCTATAATCGCAAGGTGCAGGAGGCGTCCACATTAGTCGAAAAACTCCGTTTGCAGATCGAGAAGCAGACGGCGCAGTCCGCGGAGCTCGACAAGTCGGTAACCGCGATTCTCTCCGACAGCGACCCGTTAAACGACGTTATGGCGGAATCGCTCCTCAACCAGAAGAAAACCGTCGACGCCTCGACCGCGATGACCCAGGAGCAGCTCTCGATTTCCGAGAAGACCCTCGTCTCTATAAAAGAAGAGCGTGCTTCGTTCTTCTCTGAGCGCGAGGAGATGCTCGCCAAGATCCAGTCCGGCCTGACCAAGGCCAAGTCCGCGGAGATTCAGAAGCAGATCGCCGAGCTCAAGGGTGGATTCCAAATAGGGGATCTGAAGGACAACATGGACAAGTTCGAGGACGCGGTCAACGACAAGGTGGCCGACGCCAAGGGCACGGTCGACTCCGTCGACTCCAATCCCGACCAGATTCTCAAGAAAGCGAAGGACTCGCTCAAGAACGCGGAAGTCAACGACGAGATCGCCAAGCGCAAGGCCGCCATCGAGGCCGCGCGCAAGGCCAAGGCCGCGGCCGGCGGGGCCGTTTCTGATGAAACGACTTTGACTGCCGTCCAGGCGGAACAGGGTCTTCTCTCCAAAACCTACTCCTGGATGACCCTCGGCCTGGGCATCACGGCCGCGGCGGCGCAAGCCGCGATCATCACCGGCGCGGCGACGACGATCCTCGCGAGCCTGCCGATGATGATCGGCCTCGCGGTGCTCCAACTCGCGCTGGTGATCGGCTTGAGCCTGGCCATCCGGAAGCTCTCCCCGGGCGCGGCCTTGGGCGGCTTCCTCCTCTACTCGGGCGTCAACGGCTTGTTCCTGGCCCCGCTCGTCGCGATGTTCACCGTCGGCTCGGTGGCGGCCGCGTTCCTGGTCACGGCCGGCATGTTCGGCGGCATGGCCCTGATCGGCCACACGACCAAGGCCAACCTCAACTCGGTGGGAAGCTACGGGATGATGGCGCTGATGGGCATCATCCTCGCCTCCGTCGCGAATATGTTCATGCAGAGCACGGGGCTGAACGCGATCCTGACCTACGCGACGATCCTCGTGTTCGTCGGCCTCACCGCCTACGACGCTCAGAAGATCAAGGAGATGGCGCGGGAGCAGGGCCGCCTCAGCAAGGACGACGTGTCGCGCATCGCGGTCATGGGCGCCTTGACCCTTTACCTCGACTTCATCAACCTCTTCATTCAGATCCTTAAGCTCATGGGCAAGGCGAAGTCCAAAGACTGACCGGCCCCGACGGTTTCGGACCCCCGAAGGCCCGCGCGCAAGCGCGGGCCTTCACCTTTATCGAACGGCGTCCGTCGTGAGCAGAACTGTACACGTGTACAGTCAAGCACTGGTCTCAAGATGAGATGGGTCAATAAAGCTCCCGTCAGTTAAGCGGCCGGCATTGGCACCGGTGCGAGTTCGAAAGGTAGAATGCATTCGTGATCCCCATCCTTCTCGCAGTTCTTGCCGCAGTTCCATTGCATGCCGCCGACCGCGACGCGGACCTGCGCCGCGAGACGCTCGCGCACGCCAAGGCCCTGATCGCGCTCGACACCTCAAACCCCCCCGGCAACGAGATCATCGCCGCGCGCTACATCGAGAACGAGCTCAAGAAAGACGGGATTGGCTCCGAGTTGTATACCTCGACGGGAACACGCACGAGCCTCGTCGCGCGCTTAAAAGGCGACGGCTCCAAGCGACCGCTGCTTCTCATGTGCCATACCGACGTCGTGCCCGCCGATCCCGCCGGCTGGAAGACGCCGCCCTTTTTACCGCTCGAGAAAGACGGCTATCTGTACGGCCGCGGCGCGGCCGACGTCAAGAGCATGTGCGCGGCGCAAATGGCCGTCTTGTCTTATCTCAAACGAACGGCAACGCCGCTGGCGCGCGACGTGATCTTCTTCGCCGAGGCCGACGAAGAAAGCGGAGCTTCGGTGCGTCACATCGACTCTTTATTGCGCGATAAGCCCGAGCTCGTCGCCGCGGAGTTCGGGATCAACGAGGGTGGCAACTCGGTCTGGAAAGACGGCAAAATCAACGAGGTGCGCGTCGAGGCCGCCGAGAAGGAGTACATGGACCTCACGCTCACCGCCAGGGGCAAGCCGGGGCACTCCTCGGTGCCCACCGAGGACAACGCCCTGGTCCGCCTGGCGAACGCCGTGGCGAGGCTTGCGTCCCACCGCTTTCCCGTGGTCTTAAACCCGGTCTCGCGCGGTTTTCTGGAGCGGCAGGCCGAGACGAGCGAACCCGCGGCCGCCGCCTTGATTGCGGCCGTGCTCGCGGCCCCGGAGGGCCCCAAACGCGACACGGCCGGCACGGCGCTCTCGCGCCTGGCCCCCGAGATCGGCGCGATGCTGCGCGACACCGTGACGCCGACCATGCTCAAGGCCGGCTACAAAAGCAACGTGATCCCGGCCGAGGCGACGGCGACCTTCAACACGCGCCTGCTCCCCGGCCGCAAAGCCGCCGACATGATCGCCGACATCCGCCGCATCGTGGGCGACCCCAAGATCGAGCTCGCCTTCGAGCCGCCGACGCGCGCGCCGGTGGGCGCCATGCCCATCGACACGCCGCTGTTCCGCGCCGCCGTCGAGTCCGCCAAAGGCGTGCGGGTCATGCCCTACATGGCGGCCTGGACCACCGACTCGCAGGACCTGCGCGCGCGCGGCACGATCATGTACGGCATCGATCCGCCGATGACGCACGCCGACCTTGAACGGGTGCACGGCGAGGACGAGCGGCTGCCGCTGGCGGCTTTGGATTGGTACGTGATTTATCTGCGCGACATCGTCGTTAAGACGGCCGGGAAATAACCATGAAAACAATAATGATCTCGCTGCTCCTCGCCGCTCCGTCCCTCGCGGCGGACCGGCCCGCCTACACGCCCAAGCGCCTGGCGCTTGTCCGCCAGGTCACGAGCGTGGATGCGTCGCCCGACGGCAATAAAGCCTATTTCGTCACCGATATCACCGGCGCCTTCGAGCTGTGGTCGGTGCCCGCCGCCGGCGGCTGGCCCGTCCAACTCACCGATCTCGGCGAGCAGGTCACGGCAGTCGAGGTCTCTGCGGACGGCGAACGGATCATGCTTGCCTCCGACTACGGCGGAGACGAGCGCTCCGACCTATTCCTGCTTCCGGCCGCGGGAGGGGAGGCCGAAAACATCACCAAGTCCACTCGCGCCGAAATCTCACCCGCGTTTTCCCCGGACGGCAAGCAGCTCGCCTTCACCGCCGACCCCGGCGAACCGTTCTTGTTCCAGCTCTTCGTCATGGATATGGCGACTCGGCAGGAACGCCAACTCACGCGCGAGGCCGTCAACGTCTTTTTTCCGGTCTGGTCTCCCGACGGCAAGACGATCGCGGCCACACGCACGGGAGACGACCGCGCGGGAGATCTCCTGCTCGTCGCCGCCGACGGCTCGGGCGTGCGCGTCGTGCCGCCGCCGGTCAAGGGCGGAATCCTGATCCCTCAGGACTGGTCGCCGGACGGAAAATATCTACTGTCCGTCGCTGAAGACGAGAAGGGCTTCCATCAGCTTCATCTGCTCGATCCAGTTTCGAGTCAGGGACGCTTCATCGGCCCCTCGGGCTGGGATGTCGAGCATGCGGGGTGGACGGAGGGCTCGGGCATCGTCTTCATCCGCAACGAAGGCGGCGCCTCCGCGTTGTACCGCCTGAGGGCGCCGGACGCGGAACTCGAACGCCTGACCCCGGCCAAAGGCCGCATCGAGGGCATCTCCCTCGACCGCGCCGGCAAGGCCGTCTTCTTCGACTGGAGCGATTCCTCGCACGCGCCCGACGCCTGGAAGCTCGATCTCGCGACGGGAAAGCGAAGCCAGCTCACGCGCTCCATGCTCGGCGGCATCAAGTCCGCGGATCTCGCGCGGGGCGAGATCATCAATTACCCGTCATTCGACGGAAAAACAATCAGCGCGGTGTATCTCAAGCCGCCCGTCGTGCGGCTCGGCACCCCCCCGCCCATCGTGGTCATGGTCCACGGCGGCCCGGACTGGCAAAGCTATGATGATTTTCATCCGATGCGTCAGGCGCTGGCGGAGGCCGGCTTCGCCGTGCTGGCGCCCAACTTCCGCGGCTCAACGGGATTTGGCCGGACCTTCCTCGACGCGAACCGCAAGGATTGGGGCGGCGGCGACCGCAAGGACATGATCGCGGGCGTGAAATACCTCGCGGCGAAAGGCGAGATCGACCCGAAACGCGCGGGCATTACGGGCGGAAGCTTCGGCGGCTACTCGACCTTGTACGCGCTCGCGCGCAACGAGGGCGACTGGGCCGCCGGCGTCGCGGCCTACGGCATGCCCGACCTCGCCCTCGACTACGAACTGTCCAAAAGCCGCTTCGCGACCTGGTACGAGACGCAGATGGGAAACCCGAAGGACGACGCCGCGCTGTTTAAAGAACGCTCGGCGATTACCTATTTAGACCAGCTGACGGCACCGTTGCTGATCTTCCAGGGCGCCAACGACACGAACGTGCCGCTCGCGGAAGCGGAGCTCGTCCACAATCGCCTCAAGAAGCTGGGCCGGGACGTCGGGCTGGTCGTGTACCCCGACGAAGGACACACTTTTTCGCGGCGCAAGAACCTGACCGACTACTACGAGCGCACGGTTTCGTTTTTCAGCTCGAAGCTGGCCCCGCGCTGAGCGAACTCTTCAGCCTGCCGCGTCAGTCGCCGAGCAGGCTCAGATAGAGATGCGGCTCGGACACCGCCTTTCTCGCCATCTTGAGCACGCGCGAGAGCGCATGCTGGGTGTTCGGCCCCGCCCCGACCGCAAGGCGCTCGAGTTCCGGGATCACGACGGCGAGCTGAAGCCGGTTGAAGGCGGTCACGCCCTCGACATCCACATAGCGGAGCATCGGGTACTCGGCGTTGCCGTTGGGGATCGCGGCGGCGAGGATGCCGCCGTCGTCGATGAACAAATCCAGCTCCTCGCCGAATTCATCCTCTAGATAGGCGTCGAGTCCCATGCTACCTCCCCGGATACATCGTCACAACCGCGCCGTCCGGCTCGGCGATGACGACATAGGTCTTCACCGGCTTGCCCGAGCGCCCGTCCGCGCCGATGACCGCGTTCGCGTCGGCGACGCGTTTGTCGCGGCCGTTCGCTTGCCGTCGCGGCTTCGCCGTTTCCGCCGCCTTCAGGAGTTTGCGCAGGTCCGCGCCCGGCAGGAACAGGCTTTTGCCGCGGCTGAGCCGGCCCGCGGCGAAATGGCTCTCGCGAACATGCTTTTCCGCGCGGGCGCCCAAGGTGAGGGTGGCCGCCGCCGCCGATGAAACGGCGGCGAGGACCAGCATGGCGCAGAGCGCGCGTCGGAGCATGGGCGATTATATAAGATGGCTTATGAAGAAGCTGCTCCCCATTGTCGCTCTGTGGCTGGCGGCCTGCGCCCCGCTGATCAACGACATCACCACGACGCCCGACGATCCGCCGAGCTTCCGGCGCGCGGCCTTGCTGCCGGAGAACCGCGGCCGGGACATGGCCTACTCGATCAACAACATCGCCCGCCAGCGCAAGGCCTATCCCGACCTCAAGCCGGTCGTCCGGGCCGACCCGCCCGCAAGCGCCTACGAAGCCGTACTCGCCGCCGCCCGGCGCATGCCCCGGTGGAACATCATCGCCGCCGACGCGGCCGCGCGCGTCATCGAAGCCGTCGCGACGACGGGGATGATGCGCTTCAAAGACGACGTCGTCATCGAGGTGCGCCCGAAGGGGACCGGTTCCGCCGTCCACATGCGCTCGAAGTCGCGCGCCGGCAAAGGCGATCTCGGCACCAACGCGAAGCGAATCCGCGCCTTTACCGCCGAGCTGTCGCGCTAGCGGAAAGCGAACTCCAGGAAGCGCTCGACGGCGTAGGTCGAAAGCTGGCCGCACGGGCCGCTGAAGTTGTAGTCGCAGCCGTGCGTGGCCCAAGGCATGTTCAAAAAATAATGCGGCACGCCCGCGGCCTTCAGCTTCTCGGACAGCCGGTGCTCGTGCAGCGGCCAGACCATCTCGTCGCGCCCGCCGTGGATCATCAAAGTCGGCGGTGATTTTTTTCCGGCGCGCAGAAGCGGCGAAGCCGCCGCGTAGCGCTCCGGCTGCTCGGCGGGCGAGCCGCCCAGGTACTGACTGAGCAGCCGGCGCGAGTCGATCATGCGCTTGGGCCCGGGCTCGCGCCAGGCGAGAAATAAATCGTTGGGACCGTAGAACACGATCATGCCTTTGAGCCCGGGCAAGGGCTCGGGAGCATGGGCGGCCGACAACGCGATCTGCGCGCCGGCCGAGCGGCCGAGAAGGACGACGCGGCGCGCATCAAGAGACAGCTCTGCGGCGCGCGCTCTCAAGAACGCGAGCGCTGAACGAACGTCGTCGACGGGACCGGGGAAGGTCGAGCGCGGGGCGAGCCCGTAGTCGAGCGACGCGACCGCGTAGCCGCGCGCGGCGAGGTGCCGGGACAACGAGTCCAGCTCGAGGCGGGTGCCGCTTTGCCAGGAGCCGCCGTGGACGACGACGACCAATGGAAGAGGCTTTATAGCCTGCGGCGGGCGGTAGAGCTCGAGGGACAAGCTTTCGCCGCAGGAGCGGGCGTAGATGTAAGTTGTTTGAAGTACGGCCGAGCGGGGGACGCCCAACAAAATATTTTTTAACGACAACGGCGTGGAGATTACATCCGACGGACCGAAGACGGCCTCCATGTTTTGCGGTAGAACCGCCGCAACGGATTTTGAACGGATTAACGGCGTTAGAAACATACAGGCAGCGGCCAACGACAGCCCGACGGAAACCCTTCCGCCCTTCGTCTCGCTCCAGCCGGGCGCGAACGGAAGTAAAGATAATATCGCGAAGACATGACCCCATTCCGTCACCACGATCGCAAGCATCCATAGGTGATACTCGGGGGCGCGAAACACCGCCAGAAGCGAGAGCATCAAAAAACCCGTGGCGTAGAAGACTCGTCCGCGGCCGGTTCGAGCGATCGTCATCCCCACATTCCGCGCAATGCCTTAAAGCCGGTTTCGTATGTCGCCGGAGCGATCCCAAGCGCCGCCGCCAGGCGCGAGGAGTCAAGCGAGCTGTCGCGCGGCCGCGGGGAGGCGAACTTGGCGTCCACGGCGCGGGCGGGATAAATGAGCATCTCGTCGAAACCCATCACGCGCGCGAAAGTCACCGCGGTCGCGAAGCGCGTCGCGCGTTCGCCTCCGCCCCAGTGGAACACGCCCTCAAGACCGGGGTCCTTGAGCAGCCCGGCGACCACCTCGGGCAATTGGTCGGCGGCCGTCGAGGTGCGCCATTGGTCGGTGAAGCCCGGCACGGCCTCGCCGCGGGAGAATTTCTCCCGCATGATGTCGATAAAGCCGGGGCGGCCGCCCAACGGCCGCCCGTAAGTCGACGAAATACGAAGCACCGCCGCCCCGGGAGCGCGGACGAGCGCGGCCTCCTCGCTCGCGAGCTTGCCCCGCGCGTAGACCCCGCCGGGATTAGGGGCGTCGTCCTCGGAGTACCAGCCGCGCTCGCCGTCGAACACGAGGTCGGTCGAGAAATGGATCAGCCGCGCCCCGGAGGCGCCGCACAGCATGGCCAAGGTCTTTACCGCGTCCACGTTCACGCGCTGAGCCCGGTCGGGGTCCTTCTCGCAGATGTCAGGATCGGACTCGGCCCCGGCATGAATGACGGCGGCCGGAGCGGCGGCGTCAAAGGCGCGCCGAATCGAGTCGCAATTCGCCAGATCCAGGTCCAACGCGCCCTCCCCGGCGGCCGTACGGGAGGCCCTCAACACCCGCCAAGACCCCGAAAGGCCGGCGGCCAGGCGTCTTCCGATAGACCCGGTGGCGCCGGTCAGAAGGAGGGTGGGAGGCGTTTTTATCACCTAGGTCCTAGGGCCCAGACCCGTCAGGGCCGTATGCATCAGGTGAGGTCGAGCCGGAGCGACTATACTGGTTTTATGGTCAATCGACTAGGTCTCGCGGCGGTCCTACTGGCTCTGGCCGCCCCGTCCGAGGCGGAAAACCTCGCGCTCTCGCAAGCCCGGGGGCTGTCCGGCGGAAGCGCGGCGACCTACGACGGCGGCTGCACCGGCGGCTCCTGCGGCGCCGCGGCGCCGGCCTGCGAAGGCGAAGCCTGCCGCATCAAGGCCGCCTCCGACGGCGCCCTCAAGACGGGCGACCTCGTCGTCAACAAGGAAGGCGAGCGGCGCCCGACCATGAGGGCCGTCGTCCCGGCCCCTTCCCTCGGCGCCGACAAGGAAGGCTCCAAGGACAAACCCGGTTTCTTCGGCAAGCTCTTCAGCGGCAAGGGACTGATGTACGGCCTCGGTGGTGCCGCGACCGGCGCCGGCGTGGGCTTCCTGCTCGGCGGTCCGCTCGGCGCTCTCATCGGCGGCCTGCTCGGCGCGGTCGCCGGGCTTTTCCTGTCGAAGATGCTCGCGAAATAGCCTCACCCAATATCACGCAGGAAGGCCGTCCCTCGACGGGACGGCCTTCTTAGTTCTCAATAAGGCTTGTCAAATCACCGTACGGGATATAAACTAAAACCATGATCCTCCCCCTGCGGACTGTTCTCCGCCTGGCTTTGCTCGCGACCCCCGTCGCCTTGGCTCTCGCCTGCGGCGGCGGCGGCTCCGATCCAGCCCCGGACCCCAACATCACCGGACCCTGCCAGAACCTCAATCAGCGCTGCAATTCGAGCGGGGACTGCTGCGGCGTGCTGACCTGCAACGCCAATAAAGTCTGCACCGGCGGCGGCTGCCAAGGCGCAGGCACGTCCTGCACGAGTTCCTCCCAATGCTGCGGCACGACGACCTGTTCGGGCGGCGTGTGCTCCGGCGGCTCCGGGTGCAACGGCTTGGGCGCCTCCTGCACATCCTCGTCCCAATGCTGCGGCACCTTGTCCTGCGTCTCCGGCGTGTGCGACAGCGGCACGAGCTGCGGCGGCTCGGGCGCGAGCTGCGGTTCCTCGTCGCAGTGCTGCGGCACTTTCACCTGCCACAGCGGCTTCTGCCAATAGTTTTTTGGTAGAATTAGGCCATGCTAAAAACCGCCAAGACGCCGTCCAAGAACGGAATCACGAAGGAATTTTTTCCCAGCGGCAAGGTTTCCGCGGAAGTTCCCTACAAGAAAGGCCTGCGCGAGGGCGTTGGCAAGATGTTTTATGAAGCCGGCGAGCTTTACGCCAAGGAATCCTACCGCGCAGACAAGCTCAACGGCCCGACGACCACCTACTACGTGTCGGGAAAAGTTCAGTCTGAACTGTCCTACAAAGACGGCCTGCTCCACGGCCTCTGCAAGGAGTTCTACCTGAGCGGCAAGCTCGAGTCCGAGACGACCTACAAAGCCGACAAGAAGGACGGCCCCGCCAAGATCTACACCGAGGCCGGCTCCGTCGAGAAATCGCTCGTCTACAAGGACGACAAGCTCGTTCCTTAGGCCGGGACCCTTCGGACCCGGCACAGACGCGGCTGAGGAAAGCCTTGTAGCGTCTAGCGCGTCTTCGCGGTCAGGGCGTCGCCCAACGCGGGCACGGCCGACGCGACGGCCAGCAGCGCGTCGGGATGCGCCGCGATCCACGCCACGGTCTGCGGATCGGCGACCATCTTGTACATGACCTCGGGATCGCCGAGGGTCTCCTGGATCGCGGGGCAGTCGAGCATCTTGCGAAACATGGGGCTGCCGAGAAGCGCGCGGACCGTCTGCGGATCGCGCAGCGCGGGAGTGGCCAGGAAGGCGCGGATCACCGCGGGGTTGCCGAGCAAGGCCTTGGCCACCGTCGGACTGTTGAGCGTGATGCGCACGAGCGGGGAGTTCATGTAGGCGTCCACCTTCTTCGCATTCCCCAGGAAGGCGCGCAGGCCGCGCGCGCTGCCGAGCGCGCTGCGCGACATCAGGAAAACGGCGGGCTTGGCGATGAGCGCCGCCAAATATTTATGCCGTTTCGCCCAGGCCTCGGCCTTCGGCGTGATGACCGAGTCGCGTTTCTTAACGGCGTCTTTCGGCGCGGAGCCGACGACCATATTCGCGTCCTTGATCGGCCGCATCAAGGACGACGCCGACGGCGGCGCGGCGGCGATGGCGTCGCGCAAGGTCTCGCCGGGGGCGAGCGCGGCGGGCGCGCGCGCCGGCGCGGGACCCGACTGGAGATTAAAGGCGTGGGCCGTCTCCTGCGTCAGGAAGGCGTCGTCCGGCCGGGCCAGGACCGACCAGGTCACGGCGGCACCGGCCCCGATCAGGCCCAGGACGCTGACAACGGGCAAAACTTTCCTCACGCCCATAGGATAGCCTTCCCGACAGTGCCCGGTCATGGGCCTTAGGACCCACCCCTTGACAGCACCAGGGGGAGCCGTTATAGTAAGTTAACGGCCCTTTTCAGATATTATGAGGAATATGAACGCGTGGAGCCTCTTTGCCCCGGCCCTCCTGGCCGCCGCCATGGCCGTCCCCTCCTCCGCCATGCGTCCGTCCTCGCCCATCCCTCCCGCTCCCGGCCAGCCGATGACGCCGGTGATCCTCGACCCCGGCCACGGCGGCGACGACGACGGCGCGTTCGTGCGCGGAATCAAGGAGAAGGACATAGCGCTCGTCTTCGCCAAAAAGCTCAAGGCCCGCCTCGCCAAAAACGCGGATCTGCCCGTGGTCTTGACGCGCGACACCGACCGCTATGTGCCGCTGGATGAACGCCTCGTCGATAGCGTGGACATGAGCGGCTCGATTTTCGTCTCCCTGCATCTCAATCAAGTGAAGGGCAAGAGGGCCTCGGGCGCCATCGTCTACAGCTACGGTCCGGAGACGCTTCGCAAATGGCGCAAGCGCAGCCACCCGAGCGTGCCGCCGATGCCCGCGCCCCCTCGCGGCCAGGCGAGCGACAGCGAACGCCTCGCCCGGACCTTCTCCCGCGCGCTGCGCGCGGACGGCTTCACGGCCGAGACGTCGAAGTCCGACTATTACGTCCTGAAAACTCCCGCCGCGCCCAGCGTCCTCATCGAGCTCGGCTACCTCAACAATCCCGACGAGGCGGCCAAGCTCACCGACCCCGCCTACCAGGACAGGATGGTGGACAGCCTCGCCAAGGCGATCGAGGAGTACTCGACCCTGCGCTCTTTGCGCACCGAGGTCGCGGCCGTCCCTAAAGCCGTCACCAAGCGGTAATGCGAGCGCTCGTCGTCGTGACCGGCGGGACCTTCGACAAGGAATACGACGAGCGATACGGCACGCTCTCCTTTCGTAAAACCCACCTCCCGGAGATGCTCGCGCTCGGCCGCTGCCGGCTCAAAACCCGCGTCCACGCGCTCATGATGAAGGACAGCCTTCACATGACCGCAAGCGACCGCAAGCGCATCTTAAAGGCATGCCGCAACGCGCCGGAAAACCGCATCGTGATCACGCACGGCACCGACACCATGACCGAGACCGCCGCCGTGCTCGGCCGCGGCCTGGCGGGCAAGACCGTCGTGCTGACCGGCGCGATGCGTCCCTACCGCTTCGGCTCGTCGGACGGGCTCTTTAATTTGGGCTCCGCCCTCTCCTTCGCTCAGGCCCTGCCTCCCGGCGTGTACGTGGCCATGAACGGCCTCGTGTTCACCTGGGACGACGTGCGCAAGGACCGCCGACTGGGCGTCTTCACCCGCCAAAAGACCCAGGCGCGCTGACGCATTCCGGGTTATAATAAGAAGATGAAGGTTTCGTTCCTCCTCCTCGCCCTGGCGCTCCCCGCCGCCGCCGCGCCTCAGTCCGTGCGTCTGTCCGGCGGGGCGAAAGCCGAGGACAAGCTGCGCCGCTTCGTGTCGCAGGACGCCCGCCTCAAGGCCCGCCTGGACGAAGCCGCCCGCCGCGAGGAGTTCTACATCGCGGAAGCCCGCGAGTCCGACCTGCGCGACGCGGTCTCCGACGCCGATTCAGGAAACCATCTCCGCTCCGCCCTCGAAAAGACCGCGAGCTCCAAGCGCCAAAATCTCCTCGAAACCTTGCCCGGCATGAAAGCAGCCGCTACTCCCGCCTGCCACACCCTCGCCGCCTGCCCCATTCCCGAGCTGGCTCTCGATGTCGCCGACGCCGGCCGCCTGCCCGACTCCATGCGCCGCCTCGTCCGCCCCTGGATGGTGCTGCAGAACGCCCGCGGCTCTTCGGTCGAACTGTCGGCGGTCGACGGCCCCGGCGACGCCGCGCTCAGCGTCACGCTCACGAATCTCGACGCCCAGCCGCTGATCATCAACGTTTCTCCGCGCCTGCTCGGCGGCTTTAAAGTCTGGTTCGAGCGCCCGCTCGTCCTCGCCGCGCTGTACGGCCGCGAACGCGAAGCCGTCCTCAACTCCCCCCGCTAAAGCAGGCGCAGCTGGTCGCCCAGCGGCCGCCGGAAATTCCCCCGTTCCAAAGGCGGCTGAGTTCGACGATTGAGCCCCAGCCGCTTGCAGGTCAAAGCGAAAAGCTTTAAGAGATGCTCGGCGAACACTCCCTCGCCGCGCATGCGCGTGCCGAAGCGCGGGTCGTTGAGCGCGCCGCCGCGTATGGCCTTGATCTGATTGAGCGCCTTTTCCCGGCGGTCCGGATAGTTCGTCGCGAGCCAATCGTCGAACAGCGTCCCGAGCTGATGCGGCAGGCGCAGCGGCACATAGCCGGCCATGGTCGCCCCCGCGTCCGCCGCCGCCTCGAGGAGCTTGGGCATCTCGTGGTCGTTGAGACCTAAAATCATCGGCGCGGTCATCACGCCGACGGGAATTCCCGCCTTCGACAGCTCCCGCATCGCGGCCAGCCGCGCCGTCGGCGCCGAGGCGCGCGGCTCCATGCGCCGGGCGAGCTCATGATCGAGCGTCGTCAGCGAGATCAGCACGCGCACTCCGGCGTGACGCGTGAGCTCCTGAAAAATATCGATGTCGCGGGTGACCAGCGCGTTCTTCGTCACGAGCCCGCAAGGCTGCCTCGCGTCGGCCATCACCTCGAGGCAGCCGCGCGTCACCTTCAGCTTGCGCTCGATGGGCTGATAAACATCGGTCACGCCGCCGAGCGCGATCGTCTCAGGCTCCCAGGTTTTCTTGGCCAATTCGGCGGCGAGCAGCTTCGGCGCGTCCTCCTTCACGAATATCATCGTTTCGAAGTCGAGACCGGAGGAAAGTCCCAGGTACTCGTGATAGGGCCGGGCGTAGCAATAAACGCAGCCATGCTCGCAGCCACGGTAGGGATTCAGGCTCCAAGTGAATGGAATGTCGGGACTGTCGTTCTTGACGAGAATGGACTTCGCCGTATCCCGGTAGAAGCGCGTCTTAGGCGCCGGCCTCTCGCAGGGGTCCGTGCTTTCCTCCCACTCGTAGGAGAGTTCCTCGAACCGGTTCATCGGATTGAGCGCGGTTCCCCGTCCGCGCGGCGCTTCGGACATGCCTTTAGTATAGTCGAACAATTGTTCGATATCAAGACCCCATGCAACTTTTTGCCCCCCTCATTCGTATGATCGAGATGACTCCGATTCAGATAAAGCCCGGCGCGAACGGCCGCCTGATCGAGGCGGCGTATGTGGGCTGGGCGCGTCGCTTCATGGAAAAAACCGGCCCCCGCCCGGATGAACTCGGCGAGGCGTCCGTCGGCGCCTACCTCACCGCCCTGGCCGTCGAGGCGCATGTCAGCGCCTCCACCCAAAACCAGGCCCTCAACGCCCTTCTTTTCTTCTACAAGCATGTCGTCGGCAAGAACCTCGGCCTGGTCGAGGGCGTCGTTCGCGCCAAACGCCCGGACCGCCTCCCCGTCGTCCTGAGCAAAGACGAGGTCCGTCGCGTGCTGTCCCACATCGGCGGCGTCCCGCGGCTCATGGCCACGCTCCTGTACGGCTCGGGCCTGCGCCTGATCGAATGCTGCCGCCTTCGCGTCAAAGACCTCGATTGGGATCAAAACCAACTGGTCGTCCGCGCCGGCAAAGGCGGCAAGGACCGCTACACCGCCTTCCCCGCGTCCCTGCGCGAGCCGCTGCGCGCCCACCTGGCCCTCGTCCAACGCCAGCACCAGGAAGATCTCAAGCGCGGCCGAGGCCGCGTCGAACTTCCCGACGCCCTGGCCCGAAAATACCCCAACGCCGACAAGGAGTGGGGCTGGCAGTGGGTTTTCCCGGCCACCAGCCACTACACCGACGCCCTCACCGGCCAAGAACGACGCCACCACCTTCATGAATCCGTCCTCCAGCGCGCCTTCAAGGAAGCCCGCCTCAAAGCCCGCATCGACAAGCCCGCCGGCTGCCACACTTTGCGCCACAGCTTCGCCACCCACCTCTCGGTGAAGCGACATAATCGGCGCCCTTGACAATGTGTAATACTATGTGTAATACTATGTGTATAAATAAGGAGGCGGAGACGATGCCGACGAATCTCGCCATTGACGACCGTCTCTTGAACGAGGCTCTGCGCGTAGGGGGGCTGCCGACTAAGAGGGCCACGGTAACCGAGGCCCTCGAGGAATATGTCCGGCGCCGCAAACAGGCGGGGCTGCTGGGCCTCTTCGGCAAGATCCGCTACGACCCCGGCTACAACTACAAGGCGCAGCGCCGGCGCGGATGAACGTCTTAGTCGACACCTGCGTCTGGTCCTCGGCCCTCCGGGTCAAGTCGACGACCGCCGATCCCTCCGTCACGGAGCTCAAGGAACTGATTCAAGAGGCCCGGGCCGCCCTCATCGGACCCATTCGCCAGGAACTCCTATCCGGGATCAGAGATGCGGCGCAATTCAAGTCCCTGCGCGAACGCCTGCGTCCCTTCCTCGACCTAGAGACCACGCGCGAGGATTTCGAGCGGGCCGCGGAACTATTCAACCTCTGCCGCTCTCGCGGCATCCAGGGAGCCAACACCGACTTCTTGATTTGCGCAGTGGCTGAACGCCGCGACGTGCCGATACTCACCTCCGACGCGGACTTCAAACTCTACGCCCAACACGCCCCAATCAAGCTGCACCGGCCTCGCGGCCTTCATTAGGCGCGGATCATCCAAGCTGAAGCTCTCCCGCGCCTCCCACTCCTGCAGCATATCAGCGATACATTGACCGCTCCCGCAGTGTTTGCCGCTCCAATATCTGCCTCAGGGTGGCGAAGACTCGATTTTCCCATTACAATCCGAAAGTCAAGATTATCAGTAGCCGTGCTACATAGACCAAGATACTCATACGTTCGGCCTCAAGGTGCCGCGTGTCGAATACGGCACGTGAACTAGTTCCGGAACTAGTGATTATCGTTAGTGAATATGGAAACGGAAAAACGGAAGCACTCGCGGAGGGGCCGGTTTCGAAATGAGAACTGGAGCATTAAGGCCTCACGTCGGCCGACAGCGGCCAACGGCGGTGCAGGCACTTGTTTTCGGCCGAACCATTGGATTGACGAGACGGCGGCTTGCATGGAAATCATAATAGCCGCCGCTCGTCATCCTCGGCGTTAAAAATAATCTGCGCCGTGAAGAACGCTTCTATACGCAGCCGACGGCGGGTTACTGTACGGCGTCGTTGGTCGCGCCGGACGTGGTGCTTACCGCCGGCCATTGCATGGAGGACATCAGTTGCGCGGACGTGGCTTTCATCTTTGATTATACCGCTGAGCCGGGGCGGGACCCCTCTGTGGTTTCCGCCGCCAGCGTCTACGAGTGCGCCGAACTACTTCAGAGCGAGAAAGGCGCCTATCCTTAGGTTCTAGAGGTAGACGCGCGGGACGCGCGCGGCGGTGCGGCGCACCACGTGCGCGGCAATGGTCGTTCTGAGCGCTCCCGACTGCAAGGCGCACTTCGTGACATCGGCGCAGATGTCACAGGGCTCGTGGTAATAGTATGCGTCGGTCGCAGTCAGGAGCACAAGCGAGAAGGTCGGGTAGCCGTAGCCGGTGTACGGCTTGCCCTGGGGATCGCGCAGAATCGCGCCGAATTCCTTCCTGATCGCTTACAAGGTAGCCCGCTTCTGCCGGCGGCGTCGCGCGGGCGATAGGAGTAGCCGGAAGGCGAGGGGGGCACGCCTTCATACGATCCACCCCGCCCGATTGTTCCCTGTCAGTCGCGCTTCGTCGTTCAGCCTTTCTACTCGACGCTCTCGACCCAGGCCGTGATCGCGGCCAGCTGACCGGGGCCGGTCAGACCCGCCCACTCGAAGATCTTGTCGCCGGAGCCGCTGCCCAGATGCCTTCGTGCCCGAGGACGACTTCGAATTGTATCGCGCGTCCGGGAAAGACCAGCCGAACGTCCTAGACGGACCTGGTCTTAGGTCCTAGAACGCGAGCGCGGGTAGAAGGCTCGCGTGCTGATCGGTCCAAGCCGTCCCGCCCGCGTCCAAGACGCGCCAACCTTTTTTCCCGGCCAGCTTGCGGATGCTCGCGTCGTTGCGGCTGAGCGCCACCCAGACGGACGGTACCCGGCCTTCCACAACGAGGCCGGTGAACTCCGGGCGCTTCGCGGCGGCGGCGAGTCCGAGATCGCGCGCGGTCGCGGCGAGCACCGGCCTAAGGTCGAGATAGCGGTTGGAGCCGTGCAGGAGAATCACGCCGTCGGGCTTCAGGCGGCGCAGGTAGACGCTGAAAGCCTCCTTGGTCAGTAAATGAATGGGAACTGCTCCGCTGTTGAAGGCATCGAGAATGAGCGCGTCGTAGGCCGAACCGTCGGCGCGTTCGAGCGAGAGTCGGGCATCTCCGGTCACGACGCGGATCGCGGCGGCGCTGAGGCGCAGATGCGTGAACCAGCGCTCGGCGATGGCGACGACGTCGGGGTCAAGCTCGTAAAAGTCCATGGCCATGCCGCGCCGGCCGTAGGCCGCGATGCTCCCCGCGCCGAGCCCGACGATCCCGACCGAGCGCCAGCCGGAGCCGAGCGCTTTCCAGGCCTCGCCCAGCGGCGAGGTGAAGCCGTAGTACGACAGCGGCTCGCTTTGCCGCGCGGGCTCAAGAAACTGCATGCCGTGATCGGTGTTTCCGTGGAAGAACCAGCGCACGCCGTCTCGGTCCGAGACCGAGTAGATGCCGTAGAAGTTGCGCAGGCAATACACGTTGCCGGTCCGGTTTCCGGCCGCGGTGACCGCCAGGGCCGCGACGAGGGCGAGGACGGCCACGGTCGCCGCGGTCTTGCGGTTTTGGAAGATCTGCTCCCAATCCCTTGTTAGAATCGCGGCGACGGCGACCGCTCCGACGGCGGCCCAGTCGAGCGCCGTCGCGCCGATATGGCGGCCGAGCCATGGCACCGCCAGCCCGACAAGAACGCTGCCGAGCAGGCCCCCGGCCGCGATCCAACTGTAGTACTCGGCCATCGCGCGCTCGGAGGAAGGCCGTCCGGCCGCGAGGGACTTATGGAAGATCATGCTCAGCGCGAATAAGGCGAAGAGCGCGTACGCGAACTTGCCGAGGTCGAGCAGGCGGCTGAAAATCTGGGCCGGAGTCGAGTCCTTCGCGAACCAGAAGGCGAGCACCACGGGAATCAGGCACAGCCCGATCCAAGCGGCGAACATCGGCAGCATGGTCCGGTTCAGCCGCTCCGGATACCAGGGCACGCGCTTGAAATTCAGCACGAAGGTCAGCAGATAAATCGCGAGCGGAGCCGTCCACAGCAGAGGCACCGCGGCGAAGTCCATGCTCAAGAAATTCGTCACGGCGAGCAAAGCGGCGCAGGGCGCGGCGCTGAGCAGCAGCCACAGCACGCGCTCGCGCGGCGACGGGGGGCGGCCTTCCGCGGCCGAATCTCGGAGTTGGGCGCTCCAGCCCGGAGCGCAGGAAAGACACAAGGCCGCGTACGCCGCGTAAAGACCTCGCCACAACCAGCCTTGCGCCGACAACGGGAGCAGCGGCTCGATGATGAACGGATAGGCGAGCAATCCCACGGCGGCGCCCGCGTTCGACGCGGCGTACAAAAAATATCCATCCTTGCGCTCGGGCAGAGAGGATCGCATGAGCCAGCTTTGCGCGACGACGATCGTCGTCGACAGCATGAAGAACGGCGCGCCGACCGACCGGAGCAAGGCCCAAAAAAGTTCGCCGTACGGACCGGAGGGAGGGAACGACGAAGGCAAGGTCAACGGAAAGAAGAAGAAAGGCAACGACAACAAAATGGAGTGTATGCGCGGGTGGAACGTCGCTCGGCGCCCGTAGAGATAACCGAGCAAAAGCAGGCCTTGGAAAAAGACCATGGCGCCGGTCCAGACATAGGCGCTGCCGCCGAAGCGCGGCAGCAGCAGTTTCGCGGCGGCCAGTTCCAGGCAGAACGCGAGGAAGGAGCCGAGGAACGCGAGGGCCTGGAAGCGGAGTCTCTGGGACAAGCGGGTAAGTCTACTAACTCAGGTGGGCTTCCTCGACCGAGGAGGCCCAGGCGCAGGCGAGGATCGCGGCGCCGAGGGCCGCGAAGGTCCACTCGAGCGAGACCTTGGTGAGCAGGCCGACGGCGGGAAGCACGATGATGCCCATGAGCTGACGGCCCATGCCGACGGTCGAGAGCACGGTCGCGCGCTTGGCGCCGTCGATGTGCTTGTTCATGTAGTTGGAGATCACGACGGAGCGCGAGAGGCCGAACGCGGGGATCAGCACGAACAGCGCGCAAGCGGCCCACGGATTCGTCGCGAACGGAAGGCCCAGGTACGCGAGTCCCGGAATCACCGCGCTCCAGATCAGGTAGCGGCGCGCGCCGCCGAAGAGACGCTCGACGCGGTCGGGGCTGCTCAAGATCGCGATTTGCGACAGAGTCATCACGGCGGTGACGAACCCGTACGCGGCGACTCCGACACCGAGTTCTTTCAGGCGCGGCTGAAACAGCCACACGGTCATGAAGGACAGCATCCAGATGGTGACCGAGTCGAATGCCAGGGCGCGCAGCGGCTGGTGCGAGGCGAAGTAGCGCACGCCGCGCGACAGCACCTCCCGGTAGCCGGGCTTGAGGCCCTCTTCACCGGTCGGGGGCTCGCGCAAAGTCAAGCTCAGCAGCAGGCCGAGTGAGAAAGGGGCGAGCATGGCGAGCATCGGGACATTCAGGCCCCAGCGCGCGGCCATTAGGCTCCCTACGGGTGCGGCGATCGCGATCGCCCCGACGTCGAATGTGGCGAGCGTCGTGAGCGCCTTCTTCGAGCGCGATTCCTCGCCGCAGGCCTTGAGACTGTCGTAGACCATGGCCTCGTCCGCGCCGGAGGCGAGCGCGGCCGACGCGGCCCAGATGATCTCGGCGAGAAAGAAGCGCACAAGCCCCGTGCCCGTGGCGTAGATCGCCGTCGCGACCACCAGGCAGACGCTTGCGCAGATAAGCGAAGCCTTGCGGCCGTACTTGTCGGCGACCGCGCCCGACGGCACCTCGAGCAGAAATATCCAGAGGAAGAACCAGGCCTGGAGCAAAAATAATTGGGGCAAGGTCAGGCCGCCCCAATCGGTAAAAAACGGCACGAGCGCGCCCGCGAAGAAGTGCATCATGGTGAGCGCGCGCCAAATGTACATGCGCCGCACGTTGGATCGCCAGATTTCGTTTGAGCTCACGCGAGCGTAATCCGTGCCGGTGAAGCGCGCCGTTCTTTCTTGTGCATCACCGTGCCCGTCAACAGGCGAATGACGGTCGCCGTGCCGTGCCGTACCGCGAAGCGGCATTCGAAGTCATGAAGAAAAAACCCAAGCTCCAAGCCGTCTTTATTTTGGGCGCGGTCCCGAGGATTTCTCAAATCTTGGCTTAGAATGTCCGTCATAAGGTTCCCCAATCCGTTGACGTTCAATCTTTTCTCCGCCGCTTTGATATCCTGCACCGTCGAAGGCGAAAAGCAGACTTTTAGCGAGGGGAACGGGGCGTCATTCGTCCACCCCCCAGTCGCGTCCTTGGCGATGTCCCATTCCGGGATGTAAGGCTTGATGTCCAGTATCGGCGTCCCATCCACGAGATCAATTCCGGCGAGATGAATCGTTGCGTCCTTGATCTCGACAAGCCGCGCGAGCGACAGCCCGATCGGGCTCGGACGGTGCGGCGAACGCGAGGCGAACAGCCCGATGCTCTCGCCCTTCAGGCGCGGGGGATGAATTTTCGGCCGCACCATTTTGTTCGTATTGAGATGAAAATACGAAATGAGCCAGACGTGCGTAAATCGGTCGAGCCCGGCGAGCGAGTGCTCGGGAAGGAACTCCCGCGCGATCGTCAACGTCGCCGTCGCGCCCGGCACGAGCAGGGGCTGGCGCGGCGTGCCGAATTTCTCGCGGAAGCAGGAGCGCAGCGTGCCGATGACGCGCAGGGGTTGAGCGGACAATTTATGAATCGACCTGCTCGAGCAGCTCAGCCTTGGCGTTAAATACCAAAAAAGACGCCTTCTCGCCGGCGGCAACCGCCGCTTCCTTGCCGGCGTAGGCGGCGTCCACGGCCTCAGGCTGCTTCTCGTAGTCGCCGAGCCAGCGCAGCAGCCCGCCGCGGTCGCGGCGCGCGGCGCGAAACCATTTCGGCTCGATCGGCCGCTCGGCGTACAGTGCGGCAACCTGGGGCGGCACGACGACGGGGCTGTTCTTCTTCAGCCAGCGCACGACGAGCGCGGCGAAGAATAGGGGCAGGACGATCCAGTAGATGAGCGGGAAGAACATGGCGTTGGGGACTAGCGAACGGCGACGAGCTCGGCCGGTTCGGGAAGACCGGCTTCCTTGGCCGCGGCCTTCGCCTTGTCCAGGTACATCTTAGCCATTGCGGGGGAGTGCGCGCGAGCCGCGAGCACCTGATAGATGTGGACTCGGTAGGTCGGCCAGCGCGCGCGCTGTTCGGCGAGGAAGGCGTTGAAGTACGGCTCGCCCACGACCACGTTCTTCTCATACATGCCGGCGACGGTCTTAAGGAAGCCGTCGAGATCGGCGGCGGCGTCAGGGATCATCCACTGGTGGTTGCCGTTGTTGCGGGCGCTCGGATCGGCTTCGAGTTCCGCGATCAGGAACAAGGTCTGCCGGAAGAACGCCTCCTGCTCGGACTCGGTCGAGTTCTTGAAGTACCCCGCCGTCCACGGCGGGCGGCGGCCCTGTACGGCGTGCACGAGCTCATGAAAGACCGTAGAGTTCATCTCGCGAATCAGCCGGCGCTGCAGCGCAGGGTCCTTGAGGAACTGCTCGACCGTCCAGCCGCGCTGGGTGAGTTCTCCCTCATTGAGGTAAACGCCGTCGAAGAAGTTCTCGTGCTTGGCGTAGGAGTCGCTTTGACGGGAGATGAAGAAGGTGGGCAGGCGGAGCACGCCGCCGCGGTCGCGCAGCGAATTGAGGATGTCCCGGCCGACGGGATTGAGGGAAAGCGCCTTCACGGTCTCGTCTTCGACGGCGCCGCCGGAAATCCAGCGCACATGCTGCCTCTCACCCTGCGCTTTGCCGCGGTCGAGGTAGGTCCCGACCTGCTGCGCGACGGGACCGGTCGCATGATAAGGGGCGGCGGCGAGGCCGACGCCGAGCACGACGGCGGCGAGGATCACGGCGAATTTGGCGCGCCGGCTCGGCGGGGGCTGGGACGCGGTTTGCGGCGTTCCGCTCAGCTTGCGCCACAACGCGAGTCCGACGATCAAGGGAAGTATGACCGCGAGCATGAGCGCGTCGGCGGCGGCGACCGCATAGAAGAGCTTCATCGCGGGCGCCGCGCCCCAGAGGGCCGGGACGGCGGCCGCGCTCATCGTCGTGACGAAAAGGACTTTTCCGAACGCGTTCTGCAGCGGATTCTTGGCGCGGTCTTTCCGGTAGCGTTGGAGGATGTTGAGGCGGGGTTGCGCCGCGGACTGGGGAGCGACGGGCGGCTCGACCGACGCCGCCGCGGAGCGGGCGAACGCTCCGTCGAACGCCAGCGTCGCCGCCTCCGGAGAAGCGGCGACGCGCAATGCCTCGAGAGGCGCCTTGATTTCAGAGCGGGCGGGAGTCGCGACGGGAGCGGCGAGAATCGCGGAAATCGGCAGGGGAGTGACTGGTCCCGGAATCAACGGCGCGAAGGCGGCCGGAGTCAGCGATACGGACAAGGCGGGCGCTGATAGAGAGGGCGTGAAGCTCCCGGCGGCCGGGACGAGAGCGCCGGGAACCGGCGTGGGCGCGGAAATCCCGGTTTGCAGCGAGACCCGGCCGAGCGCGACCTGCGCCTGGACGGGAACCGAGCCCAGGCCGAGCGCGAATGCGAGGATCGAGGACAGCAACCGCTTCATACTGGGAGGGTAGCGGCTTAAGGCGGGCGGGAGGCGGGCCCGGGGGGCCCTGAAGGCTCGGGAGAGGGCCTAGCCTTTTTCGGGCCTTTCGGTCCGGAGATCCTCTTTCAAGAGGTCGTCACCCTCTGCAAGGACCGCTACGGCGTTAAGAACATCGAGGAGCTCGAGACCGTCCAGGAGAACGAGCACTTCGGCCTCCCTTCCGAGCTCGTCAAGATGATCAAGGAAAAGGGAGCCGCATCCCGACGCGTGCGGCTGCAAAGGCATCAAGGGCCACCCGGAGCGCAGGTCCGTGGGGAACTGAGCTCTTCTCCGTCAGGGTCGACGGCCCGCGGTGAGCTCGAACTGTCCCTTCAGTCCGCCCACCGAGCTCGGCGCGACCCACACGGTGAAGCTCCCGGGCTCCGTCGTCTTCTTCAGCTTTTGGTCGAAGAAGCTCAGCTCGTCCCTGCCGATCGTGAACTCGACGACCTTGCGCTCGCCCGGCTCGAGATGGACGCGTTGAAAGGCCTTGAGCTCCTTGACCGGAGGGGTTCCGGCTCGGCGGATGTCATCCCCGATGTACAGCTGCACGATCTCTTCACCCGCCCGGTTGCCGGTGTTGGTCACGTGAGCGGTGACAGTCAGCTTGTCCTTGGACCCGATCCGGGGCGAGCTCAGCTGGAGCGTCTCGTACGAGTAGCTGGTGTAGCTCTTGCCCTCACCGAACGTGTAGAGGGGCGTCGACTCCTTGGGATCGATGTTGGCGGTCTTGTTGTTGTACCAGCGGCTGCGAGACGGCGCCGGGTCGATCACGTTGTTGTCGCCATCCAAGGCGGGGCGGCCGGTGTTGGTGTGGTTGTAGTAGACGCGCTGACCGGCGAAGCGGGGGAAGGAGACCGGCAGCTTGCCGCTGAAGTTCTCTTGTCCGGTGAGCAGCTTGGCGAGCGCGTCGCCGGTTCGGTCACCTGCATGCCAGGCTTCGACGATGGCCGGGGCGGTGGCCGCGATCTCGGGGATCGCCAGCGGCCGACCGTTCATGAGTACGACGACGTAGGGCTTGCCGGTCTTGGCGATGGCATCCACCAGCTTCTGCTGATCGCCCGGAAGCCCGAGAAAAGAGCGGGATTGGGCCTCGCCGCTCATGCCCCAGCTCTCGCCGACGACGACGATGGTCACGTCCGCGTCTTTGGCGGCGCGGACGGCTGCGCCGATCTGCTGCGGCGTGCTGCGCTCGACCGTTCCCCCGGCGGCGTAGACCACCTCGGTGCCCGGCTGAACGTGTCTCCGCATGCCATCCAGTACGCTGACCACGTTCTCCGGCTTGGACTCGGAGAACCAGGCCCCTCGCGGATCGGACTGACTGGCCGCGAGGGGGCCGACGACCGCGATCCTCTTGGCGGCCTTGCCGAGCGGCAAGATGGGCGTCGTGCCGCCCATCGGCGCATCGTTTTTGAGCAGGACCATCGACTTGAGCGCCGACTCGAGGGCGACCTGCTGATGCGCCGCCGATCGCGCCACGCGTTCGACCCGCGTCGGATCCATGTAGGGGTTCTTGAACAGCCCGAGATCGTGCTTGAGCAAGAGAACCCGCTCGACCGACTCATCGATGCGCTTCAGCAGCTGGCGCTTCTCCTTGCCCTTGGCTTTCGCGACCAACCCGGAGAGGTGCGTGTCGTAGGCCTTGGAGACCATGTCGACGTCGACGCCGTTGAGCACGCCACGTTCGGCGGATCCCGCGAGGTTCATGTCGACCCGATGTCCGTTCGGGCCGCGCTCGCCGACTGAATTCCAGTCGGAGAAGCCGATCGCTCGCTTGCCGTTCTTGCCGAAATGCTTGCGCATGATCTCGTTGAGCTCCGGATGAGCGGTGACCGGCTCGCCGTCGAGCGATCCAAATCCCCACATGAACCCGCGCGCTCCGGCGTCCTTGATGGCGGCGCGGAAGGGGCGCAGATAGTCGCCCCATTCGTCCCGACCAACTCGCAGGCGAGAGTAGTCGGCCCCCTCGTTGGCGCCATAGAAGGCGAAGTGCTTCGGCGTGGCGGCGACGCCCATCTCCTGCAACCCGCGCACCGCCTCATAGCCGATCTGCGCCCCCCAAGTCGGGTCTTCTCCGTAGCCCTCCATGCCGCGTCCCCAGAATGGGTTTCCGCGGACGAGGTCGAGCATCGGCGAGTAGGCGATGTGCGCGCCCGCCGCGGCCACCTCGCGACCGATGGATTGATAGATGCGTCGCACCAACTTCGGGTCGAAGGAGGATGCGAACGCGAGGTTGGTGCCGAAGTTGGTGAACATTCCGTGGATGGCATCATAGCCGAAGAACGCCGGAATCTTGAGCCGGCTCTCTTCGACAAAGATCTTCTGAATCCGGTTGATCTCCTTGACGTCGCTCATTCCGAGGAGCGAACCGACCCGACCCGCGCGGATATCGTCGAGCGTGGTGGACAAATGCTCCATCGCCGGATTGTTGTCGACGAGTCCGAGGAAGCCTTGGTTGAGCTGGGCGATCTTTTCCTCGAGGGTCATCGTACCCATCAGGTCAGCGACAAACTTCTTCCGAGCGGCCGGGTTGCCCCGCCGATAGAGCGACGCGCTTCGGTTCCCTCGGATGGCGAGCTTTTTCGGCTCGGTGCCCGAGAGCTTCAGGTCATGCTTCGGCCCGATCGGCCCAGGCACCCCCAACTCGGCTCCGGCGATCTGCCCGACCGCGAGGCCCAGGGCCGCGACGGCGCGGGACTTGACGGTGCCGTCGCCGGATACGGCGGGGGCGGAGAACGCGGACTTGAGCGAGCCGCCGTCGAACTGCAGGTGCGCCGCGACGATCCGTGCTTCGATGGAGTTCGGTTCGGCGGAGGGAGCGGATTTGATTCGCGGTGTCGCGACGGCCGACTTCGCGGACACGACTTCCTTCGCGCCGGGGAACATGGCCTTCTGCGGCGCGGAGGCTGCGGCCTTCAGCGCGGGTCCCTTTCCAACGGCGCGTGGAAGGGACACTCCCCCGCCATACGGCTCGGTCGCGGGGATGACGGCTGCGCTCTGCAGCGCGGACGGCGCGATCGAAGGCGCGGAAAGAACGGAAGAGAGATTCAGGATGGAAGGCGACAACATCGGGATCGCGTTGACGCCCGCGCCGCGGCCGAGGTTCGCTCCGACCGAGCCGGTGACGCCGGCGGAGGAGGCGCCGTTGACGGCAGCGCCCATCGTCTGCGCGGCGGCGTGGTAGGCGCTCGAGCCCGGAGAGAGAAGGATCAGGGCGAGCGAGAGAGTGAGGGCGATTAGGGAGCGAAAGCGCTGCATCGGGTGAGTCTCCTTGTTGCGTCTGATTGGATTATAACACCCGAGCGGGATTCATAGACGGGGTCATAGGTCCCAAGCAGGTCCAGGGCATTGGTCCCAATGAACGAGTACCATAGGACTGAAAGGTCTTGTAGGCGTTATAAGTGGCCTGGACCTGTTCGGGACCGGATGAGTGGGACGGTGAGGATTAACCGCATATTCGAAGCATATGCCGCTGACGAGTGAGTTACAAGGGCCAATGGACCCGTGCCGGGCTAGAATGAAGGATCAACGGCAAACGAAACAACGACCAACGGAACGGCCTACCTTCGGTCACATTCTTGGATGAGTTGACACGGGGCCCAAACGCGCCAATCAGCCGATCTGGCCGGATGGGAGAAGCTGAATCGGGCCTTTCGGACCGGACGAGGCGGCGGAAAAGCGCCTCGTACACGTCGAGAGAGATTTCCCAGGACGAGTCCTTCAGCATCGCGGCGCGACGCGCCAGGGGAAAGGCCTGGGGGTGATGATAACCGGAGACCGCGTCGGCGACGGCGCGAGACAGCGAAATCGAGGCGATGGCGCGGATAATCAGGCCGTTGCCGTTGACCGGGTCGTCGCGCAGATCCACGACGGTGTCGGCCAGGCCGCCGATGCTCGTCACCAGCGGCAGGGCGCCGTAGCGCTGGGCGATGAGCTGGGACAGGCCGCAGGGCTCGAAGCGCGAGGGCATGAGCAGGAAGTCGGCCGCGGCGAAAAGCAGGCGCACGGCGTTCTCGTCGAACGGATGCGAAGCGACGCGCCCCGGGAACGCGAGCACGAGCGCGGCGCGCAGGGCCTCGGTCTGGGCGTCGCCGGTTCCCATGATGGCGAGTTGGCCGCCGAGACGCACGATGTCGCGCGCGGAATCGAAGATCATGTCGATGCCCTTCTGATGGGAGAGACGCGAGGCGACGACGAACAGCGGCGCGCCCGGCTCCGCGTCGAGGCCGAGCTTCGCCTGCAGCGCGGCCTTGTTCGCGGCCTTTCCCGCGGCGGCGTCTTCGACGCCGTAATTGCGCGCGAGGAGAGGGTCGGTGGCCGGATCGTACAGCGCCGGGTCGATGCCGTTGAGGATGCCGTGCACCTCGTCGAGCGCGCCGAGATGTTCCTCGAGGCCCATGCCGAAAATCTTATTCTCGACGATCTCGCGCGCGTAGGTCGGGCTCACCGTCGTCACCGCGTCGGCGTGCGTGATCCCGGACTTGAGATAGTTGGCGCCGCCCATGTGGTCGAGGTGCGCCTCGTCGAAGCCGAGCTTGAGGGCCGTGGTCAGCGCGAACGCGCCCTGAAAGGCGATGTTGTGGATCGTCAGGGCGGTTTTCGTGTTCGCGAAGAATGGGTCGTCCTTGTACGCCTCGGACTTGAGGAACACGGGGATCAGCGCCGCGTGCCAATCATGGGCATGGATGACGTCGGGCTTTAGATCGAGGACGCGCGCCGCCTCGAGCGCGGCGCGCGCGTAGAAGCCGAAGCGCTCGTCGGCGTCGTCGAGGCCGGCCGCGTCGTAGGCGGAGAGTCCGAGCGCGGCGTGCTTGGCGGCGTACGGTCCGCCCGGGCGCTCGTAGAACTCGGGATGCTCGATCAAGACGATGCGCACGCCTTCCCGCCGGCCGACCAGGAGGTTCGCCTCCTCGATCCGGCCGCCGATCGGCACGAGCACCCGGCCCGCGTGCGTGAGCTCGACGCCGGCCGTCTTGAGATCGCGGTATTTCGGAAGCACGATGGTCACGTCGTGGCCGCGCGCGGCGAGCCCGCGCGATACGGCGTCGATGACGTCGGCGAGGCCGCCGGTCTTGATAAAAGGCACGGCCTCGGAGCCGGCGATGAGAATTTTGAGCGCGCCGTCGAACATGTCGCCTGACGCGGTCTTCTGCTGTTCGGCGGGGATGGAGGCAGATAACGGGGTTGCGGGCTTTTCGGGAGCGGCAGGTACGGCGGCTTGAATGACGGTTAAGGCTGCAGGAACAGCGATAACGGATGGAACGGCAACGGAGGGGGCGGGCGCGATGGCGCCGAGCGCGGACGGGGACGGCAAAGAGATCAACGGCAACGAAGCGTTATCGATCGACGGCGCCGACAGCAACGGAGTAATGCCTGCGTTTCCAAGGGAAATATTTGGAACGACGGCAACATTGCCTCCCCGCACCTGAGCCATGCCCGGAACGGGGAGGAATAGGAATGTCAGCAATAGACAGCGCACCACTCTAATTGTAGGAGCAAAGGGGATATGTCGTAAGAGCCCTTGGGCCTACCGGGGCGGCCGGAGGGCCTACTTCGGCGCGAGGGCGGCGAGCATGTCCTCGACGCGGGTGAACTTCTCGCGGATCTTGCCGGCCTTGGTGCCGTTGGCCTTTTCGAGGGCGTCGAGCATTTGCCAATCAACGAAGCTCAACGCGCGGACCTTCTTGTCGGCGAGCAGGCGCAAAGTGGCCTCGAGCGTCGAGTCGGCGGACGCCGGCAAGGCCCCCGCTTTGAAGTCGGCGAGCAGGGAATTGACCGTGGCGACGGAATCGGCGCGGTTGGTGCCGATCAATCCCGAAGGGCCGCGCTTGGCCCAGCCGACCACATAGTGGCCTGGAAGCGGGGGCTGCCCCGGGGCGGAAACGACGCGGCCCGCTGCGTGCGGGATGTGCCCCGACTTCTCGTCGAAGGGTACGCCGGGGATCGGGATGCCGCGGTAGCCGACCGAGCGGAGCACGAGCCCGATCACAATCGTCTCGAAGACGCCGGTGCCGACGGCCTTCACGCCGCCCTTGCCGTCGGCGACGAGCTTGTTTTTTTCGATGCGCATGGCGCTCACGCGGCCGTTTTCGCCCGCGATCTCGACCGGCGAGACGCGAAAGCGCAGGCGAACCTTGCGCTCCTTGGTCCCCTCGCCTTTCTTCGAATGCTCTTGAACGTACTCCGTTTTTTTCTTCGCGGCGGCGTCCATGGCCGCGCGGGACAGGTCGTCGACCACCGCTTCGGCGGGATCCACGACGAGATCGGCGGCGCTCAGTCCGCCGATTTCTTCGATTTCGACGGGAGAGTAGGCCGCTTCGGCCGGTCCGCGGCGGCTGAGAAGCCAGACGGTCTTGACCCCGCTCTTGCGCAGGTCGTCGAGGGCGTAGCCCGCGATGTCGGTCTTGGCGAGGTCCTCGGCGTCGCGCGCTAGGATCCGCGTCACGTCCATCGCCACGTTGCCGACGCCGACGACCGCGACGGCGCCGCAGCTCAGGTCGAAAGTCCGGCCGCGGTGGTCGGGGTGGCCGTTGTACCAGCCGACGAACTCGGTTGCCGAGTGCGAGCCGGCGAGGTCCTCCCCGGGAATCTCCATGTGCCGGTCGCCCTCGCAGCCGACGGCGTAGATCACCGCGTCGTGGCGCGCGGCCAATTCCGCCGCGGTGAAATCGCGGCCGAGCTTGACCGCGCCGAAGAAGCGCACGCGCGGGTCTTGGGCCGTGCGCTCATAGACGACAGCGACCGACTTGATCTTCTGGTGGTCGGGAGCGACGCCGCCGCGCACCAGGCCGTAGGGCGTGGGCAAGCGGTCGAATAAGTCCACGCGCACGACGAGTCCCGGGGCCTTGAGCAGGGCCTCCGCGGCGTAGAAACCGGAAGGTCCGGCTCCGACGATGGCGACGGCCAGCGGGCGCTGCGGCGTGCCGAGTTCGGGCATCGGGTTAGGCTACAAAGTTGCCGGGGCGGCCCGCCAGCCGCTCCGGCGCCCTAAAGCATCTCTTCGAGCAAAGCGCGGTCGATGCGTTCGCGCGGGGTCGGGGTGTAGCTCGTGATGCGCTTGCTGCGCTGGAGGTCCTTGTCGAAAAGATGCTCGTTGACGTAGGCGGCGAGCGCCCGGTCGGCCATGATGAGGTTGAGCTCGTCGTTGTTGCTGAAGCTGCGCGCGTCCATGTTCGAGGAGCCGGCCGTGACCCCGATGCCGTCGATGGTGCAGACCTTTTCGTGCGCCATGCGGCCCTGATACTCGTAAATCTCGACGCCGGCCGCGATCAAGTCGGGGTAGAAGGCCCGCGAGGCGCGCTGGACGATCCTCACGTCGTTGTCCTCCGGGACGATGACCTGGACCTTCACCCCGCGCCTTGCCGCCGCGGCCAGGACGGCGACTATATCGGAGTCCACGAAGTAGGGATTGGCGATGCGGATCTCACGCTCGGCGGTGGCGAAGGCGCGAAGGTAGGCGGCCTTGATCGGAGCGATCGCGCCCTCGCCGTCGATCAAGAACTGAATCTGATTTTTGCCCGAGCTCTTGGTTTCGGCGACGGTGTCGACGTAGCGGCCGAAGCCTTCCCAGTCGCCGGGGACAGCGGTCGCGCGCTGGGCGGCGACCATCGACTTGAGCCGGCGAAAATCGGCGGCCTGAGCCAGGCCGCGGGGATCGAGGCGGTAGTAGAGGTAATCGAAGTCCGCCGCGTCCTGAGCCGAATCGAGGATTTTGTAAACGGCCTGTTCGCGGGGGACGGCGTACGGGTCGCCGCTCTCGCCGCCCCCGTTGTTGCGGCCCGCGGCGGCGATCAAGGTCTTGAGCATCGCTATCTTTTCTTTCGGCGTGGCCTGCGTGACATCCTCGGGGGTGAGCCCGGAAATCCCGTATTCGTAGTTGAGAGCTTCCTCAATGCGTCGGCGCGCGTCGCCTTGGCCGGTCTGGACCGGGGTGGCGGCCGCGGCGGAAGGAGCCGAGCCGTCGAAGAGCCGGCCGAGATCCGCCGCGGTAATAGCCAGAGGAGGCCGGGCCATCGTTTGGGCGGCGGCGAAGCGGGGCTGAAGCGCGCACAGAACGGCAAGGCCGAGAGGAGAGAGATTCTTTTGCATATCTCAAGTATGAATGACGCGCCGGTTTGTAAAAAGGGCCGTTGGCTCCAGACCGTCCATGTTGCCAGCAACCGGAGAGGTTTCTATATCCGGCTCGAGGCGTCAGCGGACGGCCTAGGCGTAATGCGTGTTGCCCCAGCTATCCACCCAGATGAGCTTGCCGTCCTCGCGGACCGTGAACTGGCTCACGCCGTCGCCCACCTTGACGCCGTTCTTGTAGAGGTTTCGGAAGGAGTCGAGCCAACCCACATCGCCGGTCCGGTCGGCGATCTGCCAGCTCTGCGCGCGGCCCAGTTCCAGGTCGTTGCGGTGCAAAATCCCAAAGCTGTCCGTCCAGGCCACGTCGCCCGTCCGGGCGGCGACGCCGTAGCTCTGGGCGCGGCCGAATTTTTCCCGGTTGCGGTGCAGATCGCCCCAGCTGTCCTGCCAGATCACGTCGCCGGTGTATTTCACGAAGGTATGGCGCTCGACGCGGCCCAGGTTGTCGTCGTTGCGGTGGAGCTCGCCGCTGAAGTCCTTCCACACAAGCACGTCGCCATGCCAGGCGACGTCGTACTGATTAACGTTCGACGAAACCTGCCGCGTCTCGCGGTAGAGCTCGCCGAAAGAGTTCCGCCAGACGACCAGGCCATCGCAGTTCGCCTGATAGGAAGACGCGTTGCGGCCCAGGCTGTCCCCGTTCTTGAAGATATCGCCGTAGCGGATGGAGACCACCGGCAGATTGGCGCAGTTTTCCGGCAGCGGCTCGGGATGCTTGATGACGCCGGCGCGATGGGCACGCGCCGGTTTGGCGGCCTCAAGCGCTAGGCGCGATTGGGCGGCGAGCGCGCTGAACGAGGCGCCCAGGTTGTCCGCGCTTAGGCGCAGTGCCTCCGCGGGCAAAGCGCGCAGCGGAGACGTGGTCAGGCAGAGGACGGCGGCGGACAACGCGATCATTCGAGTGTTCATGCACTATGATACCGCAAAGTGCGCCGTTAAAAAAGAAGAATTCCGGCTCGAAAGCCGATTATTTACGAAGGAATTTTTAGCGCTCATTCCACCTGGAGGCGGAACCAACCCCAGCCGTGCGACCAGCGCGAATTTCCCCTGACGCTGCGAAGTGTTATAAGGTCTGCACCATGGGTCGCAAGTTGGCGGCGTTTGTGCTCCTGGGTCTCGTCACTCCGGTTTATCTTTTTTACGGACACTCCAACTGGCTCAACGTCTATGACGAGGGGATCACGGTCTATGGGGCGATGCGCGTCCTGGGAGGGGAACTCCCATACCGGGATTTCTGGTCGGTGTATCCCCCGGGGCAGTATTACCTCCTGGCCGGACTTTTCTCGCTTTTCGGCCCGACTCTCCTCGTAGAAAGGACGGCGACTTTCATGGCATCCTGGGGCCTGGTGGGAGTTGCCTATGCCCTGGCGCGCCGCCTGGTTGGCTGGGGCGAGGCCCTGTGGACTTGGCTGGGGATGCTCCTCTGGGTGGGTTCTTTGCGCCTGTACGCCTCCCCGGTTCCTCCCGCTTTGGTTCTGGCCTTGTGCGCCTTCCTTCTCACGAGCCTGTTCTTTGCCCGAAGCCGCATGGTCTTTCTCTTGGGAAGCGGACTCCTGACCGGCCTCATGACCCTTTTCCGGCATGATCTGGGATTTTTCTGCTTCTTTGCCCACGCGCTTGCTTTGGCCGCGGCTTGCCGCCTTCAGAAGGATGCTCTCGCCCTCCCCCGGTTCCGGCCGGCCTTGGCCGTTTACCTGGCCGGCCTGGCCCTGGTCCTCGTGCCGGCCGCAATAGTCCTCCTCTCTTATGTCCCGGCCGGCGAGGTCTACTCCCAGCTTATCCATTTTCCACTGAAGGTCGTGCAGGGCTATGGGGGGCTCCCGTTTCCCTCGCTATTCGCGGATCCCCTGATGCACTTCCAGTTCTATTGTCCGCTTCTCATCCTGACGGCGGGCCTGGGCCTCTTGTCCTCAAGAGCCCGGTCGGGGCAATGGCAGGACGATGATTCCACAGCACTTCTCCTTGTCCTCATGGGCTGGACTTGTTTTCGCTACCTGCTGTCTAGAACTCACGCGACCCATTTGCTCCCCATGCTCGTCCCCTCTTTAGCGCTCCTGCCATGGCTGATCCGCGGACGCAGCTTCTGGGTCGCGCCCGCGGCCCTGGCCTTGGTTTTGACGGCCTGGGAGCCGCTTCACCTCAAGGCCGAGGTTTTACGCGCCACTCCGGCGCGGGCCGGGCTTGTCCCTTTGGCCCTGCCCCGCGCCCGCGGGCTTTTTCTTCCCGCCTCCCAGGCGGCCTCCTACGAGCAGGCGGTTCGGGCGGTGCAGGCCTGCGCTCCCGCGGGAGAGAAGATCTTTGTCGCCAATGCCCGGCACGACCGCTTCATGATCGGCGACATCATCTTTTACTTCCTTTCCGAGCGCGACAGCGCGACTAAATATTACGTTCTGGCGGCGGGCCTGGCCAATACGCGGGAGGTCCAGCATAAGATAATCTCCGACTTGATCCGCCATCAAGTCCGCTGCGTGGTCCTCTGGACCTTCGACTCGCACAGCCGCGAACCAAATCTCAGCGGGGTGTCCAGCGGAGTGACGGATTTGGACGATTTTCTGCGCCGGTATTTCCCCCCTGCGGCCCAGTTCGGGCCCCATATACTCCTGCGCCGCCAGGGAGAGCTCCCGCCTCTTCCGGAGGGGACATGAACCCCGCGGCTCCAGGACTCCCCCAAAAACCCGAGGGCATCCCCGGCTTCGTGAGCTTTCTTTCCCGGCACCCTTATATGTCCGTTGCGGCCTTGGGGACGGCCGTCTATGCCCGGACTTTGGCTTTCGGCTTCAACTTTCTGGACGACAACGTCTTGGTCCTGGAGCGAGCGCACCTCCTGGGCCGGCCCTCTTACCTCTGGCAGGCTTTTTCGGAGGACGCCTTCCGTTCCGCCGGAACGCGTTTTTATTATCGTCCCCTGCTCACGGTTAGTTTTTGGCTGGATGCCTGGTGGGGAGGCGTGCGCCCCTTTCCCTTTCGCCTCACCAACTTCGCGCTCCATTTGGCCTGCGCCTGCCTGTGCTACCGGCTCCTGGTGCGCCTGAAGGCGGCGCCGGGCGAGGCCTGGTTTTGCTCCCTTGCCTTCAGCGTGCACCCCGCCTTCACCTTGGTGCCCTCGCTCTTGAGCGCGCGCAACGACTCCCTCTTGGGGCTTTGGCTTATCCCCTCCTTCCTGGCCTTTCTAAGATTTCAGGAGTCCGGCCTATGGAGTTGGGGTCTGCTCCATATGGGGCTGTGGGTCCTCGGCCTCTTGACCAAGGAAACGGCGGTGGTCCTGCCCCTTCTCTGCCTCTCTCACCGTTGGCTGGTGAGAGACGCGCCCCCGCGCGCGGGCTGGGTTGGGGCCTGCCTCTGTTGGGTCCTGATCGGCCTGTTTTGGTTCCGGCTGAGAAGCGCCATGCTGGGAGGAGCGCCGGGACAATTGGGAGAGGTCCTGCAATCGCTTCCCTCCAACCTGCCCGCCTTCCTCGGTTTTTTGGGACGGGTATTCTTCCCCTTGCGCCTTTCAGTCTATCCCCTCATGGACCCGGTCAAGTTAGGAGCCGGGCTTCTGGCTTTCGGGGCTATCGCGGTCCTGCTCTGGAGAACTTCGGGCGCGGACCGCCGCCGGTTATTTTTCGGCGGCATTTGGTTTGCGCTCCTGCTCCTTCCCTCTTTGGTCAAGCCCCGGGACCTATGGTCGCGCCATGACATCATGGAGACCAGGGTCTACCTGCCCTGCCTGGGCCTGGGGATGCTGCTGGCGGGAGCGGACTTGAGCCGGATGTGGAGAATCTCTCGGGCGGCCCTGGCCGGGGCCGGCTTCTCGATCGTGGCCTTGTTCACGGCGCTCAGCTTCGCCCAAAACGCCCATTACCGGGACCGACTGTCCTTCTGGAAGAACGCAACGGCCACATCGCCCGAGTCGGCTTTCGCCGGCAACAACATGGGGGCCATGTACTACCTGGAAGGGAGCAAGCAGGAGGCCGAGCTTGAGTGGCGTCGGACTTTGAACCTCAACCCCCATGAGAGGTTGGCGCACGGGAACCTGGGCTTGGTGCTGATGCAGAGGGGGGCTTGGGAGGAGGCCGAAAAGGAGCTGCTCACGGAGCTGAAGTTGAATCCCCGCTACGACCACGCCCATTTCAACCTGGGTCTCCTGTACTATAGTCGCGGGCGCGCCGCGGAGGCCCTGCGGCTATGGGAAAAGACCCTGGACTTAAATCCTGACTACACGGACGCCTACACCCGGCTCATAGTCCACTATTATAACGCGCGGGATATCCGGAGGCTGGAGTTTTACCTGGCCCGTGTGCGTTTGCGAGGCTTGGTCCTGCCTTCCGAGCTCACTTCGGCCCTGGAGAAACAAGGTAGGAGACATTAGCCCGCTTCGAGGCGTCAGCGGCCGGAGAGGAGGCGGAAGATCAAGGCGAAGTGACGCTTGAGTTCGCGCCCGCGCCGAAGTTTCGAGACTCCGGCGACGCGGGCGCGCAGAGGGGCGGGGACCTCGGCGACGGGCCGCTTGGCGAGCATCGCGCGCGCGGCGATTTCGGCGTTGATCTCGAAGCCGTTCGAGACGATTTCCAGGCTCTTGATGAAGGAAGTGCGATACAGGCGCAGGACGGGCGTGTAGGCGGTCAGGCGCATGCCGAAGAGACCCCGGTACAGGGCGTTGATCATCAGGCTCGGCATGGTCCGCACCCAGGACACTCCGGCCATGTCGCCGGGCCGCAGGTAGGGCGAGCCCGAGACGAGATCGGCCTTGGCCGC